>Ga0206806_1118_pt1 | contig 15600 bp, 14 predicted proteins | sample Alteio_BWOrgCont_60_FD_152911 | JGI IMG/M metagenome (GOLD analysis project Ga0206806, IMG submission 152911) | Enriched cells from forest soil in Barre Woods Harvard Forest LTER site, Petersham, Massachusetts, United States -... | ecosystem: Environmental > Terrestrial > Soil > Temperate forest >... | reverse complement strand
GCAACCCGGCCCAGAATATCTGCGGTGCGCCGTCTGTTTCCTGTTTTGGGCTGGCATCCATCTGCACCATCGCCGATGCGATCTGGTTACGCATGTCTTTTAATTCGGCGGGTACGTCCGTCCAGGCAAGCACATTGAAGTGCCCTTTTACCGGAAGTCTTTGGGAGGCAATGGCTTCGTTGAGGAAATCTGCGGTGGCATCCCGTGCAATGGCATTTTCCCTTGAATAAGCGGAAAGCGATTGCAGCCTGCGGCGCTTAGACTCCAGCAGTTTCAGCGTTTTTGCAGTATCATCAATAAAAATGTATTGATTGTAGATATGGTTGCAGGATAAAAGCTGCCCGAGCGTCGAAGCAAAACCGATACTGAACTTTGTTTTGTCCGTACAATATTTATCGTAGTTTATCCTTGAGCCACACATGGCTGGCAGGTCTTCGGCATCTGCGAGCGTATATAGCTGGCAATGATTTTCACCGATCTTTATACCGTCCTTAAAATGAATGTCTTTTAAAACAGGTAATTCCCCCGGTGCCAGTAAAAACAAATATTGTTCAATAAGTCCAGGTATCTGGCCTGCTCCGGCAAGCTCATCATCGGTCAGCCGCTTCAGGCTGATGAAGCCGCTGTCGGATAAAATGCGTTCAAACTGCCCGGCGCTATCTAAAAACTCCTGGAACAAAAGCGGGTTAACAGCAATTTCCGGTATGATATTTCTACGCAGCAAATTAGCATAGGCAGAACTGGAGGTCTTTCTTCCGGCAGGCTTCTTGGTTAAAAAAACATAGCACTTGTGATGGAGAAACGGACGCTCATTAAAAAAGCGTTCACTTGCCCGGCTCAGGAAAGAAATATCGTCCTTTTCAAAATCGGCTTTTACTGTGTCGCTGATGAACCAGTCCTGCTTATGAAAAACAGTAAAGCGGGGCAATATCTTAATCGCCTTGATCCACACTTGGTGGAAAGCTTCGTATTCTTCATTGGATAGCGTGAATATTTCAGGCAGGGTCACTTCATAGGCGATGGTCACATCTCCTCTTACTGAAAGCAGGCAGTCATTTTCCACCTTATATATCGGCAGCAGTTTCTGAATATCTATTGGTTGCGCCATGTTATTTCTTATTAAGGAGTTGTGTAAATATTTTTTGTGAGCGGACGCGGACACTTGCCGGGATGCTTTTCTTTGCCGCTTTTTTTAATAGCCCGTATTGTCCGTATTTATGGCTGTACTTATACACCCACATAAAAAGCAACGTGCCCGAACAAAGAATTAATGGCAGGCAAATAACTATGGGCGTTCCTGCTATATAGAGTACCGAAAATGAGATCATGAGCAGAACCAGCCCACCGGCAAGGTATCCGATATACTGTGCCTTCAGGCCCCGAAATTCGATTGCCTTATTTATTCCCTTGTTGATCTGATAGATACTGTTTGCCATGATTAAAATTTTATGGTGTTTCTGATTCATTTTTACATCCGGTGGCCTCTGTTTCGCCGTATGGTTTTCTTTGGTGTATTTTGCAACTTATTTTTTGTCTGTTTCAATAAGTTCTCCTTAATGCAGTCAGGGAGCGCCGTTTCCTTCCAATCGACTATTTTAGCAGCCATGTTGCGCTCGATGGGGTTAGCCATGACAGTCTGCGCTATATCAAAACCATGATAGCGGGCATAACCGACCGGATCAAGTTTTTCAAGGGTAGGAATTTCAACAAGAAAGATGTCCTTCGGGATTTCCGTGATCGCTCCGGCATCAATTTCCCTGATACTATGTGAAGGGGGATGGTAAGGTATCCAGTAACGCTGATCGTCGGGATGCGCATAGTTGTCTATTTCGGAATACCGTATGCCTGGTGTTGAAAAATCATCTTTGGGCCTCAGCGAATCCATCCGCACATCCACATAGAACGGGTGCCCCATGATCTCTATCACAGGCAGATGCCCGCTTAAACGACGTTGGTATAAATCCTGGTCGATCATGATCTCAAAATCAGTTTTGCCAATTATTTCGTCCGGTCTTTTCCCATATTTCAAGGCCATCCCTTCAGGATCAAGTACGGCCATCGGCAATACCCGAACATCAATAAACCCTGAAGACCCAATGCCAGGCAGGTTCTTTGCATAGGGGTCATAATCAAACAGGTAACAGTCGCCTTTGTAATCCATTTCTTTAAACAGGATCACATTACCCGGATTTCCAGTCTCTATCAGTGCCCCCTTCATAACATCAACCATGAATGAAGTACCCTGTATCGTTATTGATGGTAATTGCCTTTCCATTTTATTTTATTTTAAATCCCAAGCCGTTTTGATTTTCTTACACGTTGTACCCCTTGCTTTTGTAGCGTGAAGCCATTGGTGCCGTTTGCCTGTTGCGGCGGCGGCGACATTTTGATGATCGTTGTTTCCCTGGGCATATCTTCTTTTTTTAAAACAGGATGATTTTCTTCTTTATCTTCGCTTTGCACTGTTTCCGATTGTTCCCTTTCTGCCATCTGCTTCTCTTGTATTTTCAGCGTGATCTCTCTTTCCAGGTTGGCGAGTGTGGTTTTCATGGTAGCCAGCTCCTGCTCTTTTTCAAAGGGCTTGGCGATGATCTGCTGTAACAGGGGTATCTCCTTATCGAGTTCCTTTAAATTTTCTGCATACTTATCTTTAAGGTTGTTTACCCGGTCAATCGCGTTAAGAAAATGACGGGCAGTAAACTTGGGATTATCAATATTGGGATGCCCCTGGTTATACGTGTACTTAATACCTGTTTCTGGACGCTCCGCATAAAAAGTATTGAACCCCCGCTCGGTCCTTTCGCCATTCACGTATTCTGATTCCCTGTGCGGCTGAACGTACAGGTCAAACCCGTATAAACTTCCGAGTTTAGGCTCATCCCCTTCTTTCCAGTTCAGGTAAACGCCGATCAAATGCTTACCTATTATTTCCGGGTCAGTACTGTTCAGCCCGTTTAATTGTATGGGGTTTGCTTTAGCACCGTCTTTTTCCAGTTGCAGGTTGGCCTGGTACACCTGTGTGTCTTGTTTAAGCTTTTCCAACGTTACCTGCGTTTCTTCCTTAGTCTGGATCAACTGGCCCAACTGGAATTTTGCGCCGGACAATTCTTTAAAGTGCGCCCTTTTCAGGCTTTCCGTTACCGCTATCTTTTTTTCCAGCTTGGTTTTTTCCAACAACGATGTATCCCCTGACAGCACGGCGATATATTCGGAGAAGTTCATGCCGCTTTTTTCATCAATTGCCCCTTCATCAATGGTGCGCACATTCAGCTCGCAATTTTTCATCTGGCTGATGAACATCTGTTTATTCTTCAGCAAATTGAATTTGTAATTGTCAAGTGATTGTTCTACCGCATAGATATAGGTATGCACCTTGTTATTGCGCATTAACTTTGCCAGCCAGTTCCCCTGCCTGCCAGCTCTGCCATTGCGCTGCTCCAGCTCCGAGGGTTTCCACGGTATATCAATGTGATGGAGGGCAATGATCCGTTTTTGCACATTTAGCCCTGTGCCCGCTTTTTCCGTGCTGCCGATCAGTACCCGGATATGCCCTTCGTTCATTTTTTTGAACATCTTTGGCCGCAGCTTTGGCGAAGCCCAATCATTATCATGGATAAAGGAAATCTCGTGCGCAGGGATATTAAAATCCCGGACTAATTTTTCTTTGAGGGCATTGTAGAGGTCGAACTGGTCAGACTTTGGCGTGCCGATGTCACAAAAAACGATCTGTGTTCCCCTGTGTTCCGTGCTGTCTGCATACTCCTGTGCGATATTACGGGCACAGGTGCTAACCTTGCTGTCGGGATGGTCGCTGTACACCGGGCTGATGAGCCGCATATCCGCAGCCATTTTCTTGGCATAATTAGTGGCGATCAGCATCCGGGCCTTATCTTCTTGCTTGGTCAGCTTTGGCCTGCCGAGCAAAGTAGCGTCCCCAGTCCGGGCAAAAGCCATCAGCTTTTTGGTAAACTCCACCTGATCAGGCGTAGGCTTGATATTGACCAGTATCTCCTCGATTGCAGGCCGGTCCAGCCGGATATGTTCGGCTATCTTATAGTCGGTAATTTCATTATAGAACAACGCCAGTTCGGGTACTTTGATAAATTCGCGGAAGCGTTCCTTTGCGATGATCTCATTGGTAACTGAAAATTCAAAGTCTGTTGTTTTGCGGGCAAAGACAGCCGCCCATGCATCAAAATTTTCGATGGATTGCCGCTCCATCTCTTTGGGCCGCAGGTATTTAAAGATGAGGTACATCTCCGTGAGGCTGTTGGAGATCGGGGTGCCCGACAAAAAGGTAACGCACAGGTCGGCATCAAAACGTTCCTGTAAAGTGCGTACCGCAAAAAGCATATTGAGCGCCCGCTGGCTGCCTTCCATATTGCCGATACCGGCTACCCGGTCATGGCGGGTGGTAAATGTGAGATTTTTGAACTTATGGGATTCATCTACAAATAAATGGTCAACGCCCATTTCTTTAAAATCGATGCCTTTGTCCTTCTTTGCGCTTATATCATCTGACAGCTCCTTTAATTTTGCTTTAAGATTATTTTTTCTTATTTCCAGGCCCTTGAGCATCTTTTTTGAGATCTCGCCGCCAAGCTTCTGTAAGGTGTCCAGGTCCCGCTTCACATTATCCAGTTCGTTTTGGGAAATTGCCTGTTGTACCTCCAATGATTGCGGGATTTTTCCGAACTGGTCATGGGTCAGGATCACGCAATCCCAATTGTTGTTTTTTATCTCATGGAATAACCGCAGCCTTTTTTCGGGTTCGTAATCAGTGTCATCAGGCGCAAGGATGCGGGATTTAGGATAAGCAAGCTTGTAAGTGTCCCTGATCTGGTTTACGTTCGCTTTTAATGCCACGATCATGGGCTTATGAATGATGCCCAGCCGTTTCATTTCCTGTCCTGCCACGATCATGGTCAGCGTTTTTCCCAGCCCTACTTCATGGTCTATCAATGCACCCCTGTTCTGGATAATGCGCCATGCAGCATTTTTTTGGGAACTATACAGGTCATCTATGCCCAGCCTTTTCAGGTCAAGGCCGGGAAAGGTCAGGTGGCTGCCGTCATACTCCCTCAATACATAACAGTTAAACGTATCGTTATACAGGTCTGTTAAATATTGCTTGTCACCTGGTGGCAGGTCATTGAGCCATTCGGTGAATTGGGTGCGTATGGATTCAATTTTCTGATGGGCCAGTTGTATGGCTTCATTATCCGGGCGGCGTATCGTAATTCCACCACCCATTTTAATTTCGTAGGTGTAAAACGGCGCTGTATTTTCCAATGCATGTTCGAGCAGGGTTTGCCCATAGGTTGGCCGGTTACTTTTAGGGGTAACCGCATATTCCTGTGTAGTCTTGGAATTATCGCCTTTTGTAGTGACACGGAAGGTGTCGAGCGACTGAAAGTAGTTAACGGTAGCGCCCAGACCGAAGAGGTCGGTAGCAAACCGGTTATAGTAATCTTCGGGTATCCAGCGTTCACCTAAATTGAAGTCTAAGAGTTCAAAGGGTATCTTTTCAGGCTGTACCTGCGCTATAGCGTCCAGGCTTTTGCTGACCGCTGCATCACCGGGGTTTCTTTCATGCTCCCTTTGCGCGATACCCAGTTTAGCTACTACGTTGCCGGACAGGTATTGGTCCACCGTTTCCCATTCACGGCTCTGAGGGTTCAGGTAGATACGGTGCGCCAGCCCGGCGATCACGTCTTCAGGCGCCAGGCCGGTAGCGGCTTCTATAAAACCAAGATCAACCCTGCCTTTGTCGTTAAGGCAACGGGCAAGCGCTTCCACCGGGTCATCACTTTTAAAGTGGTCGTCTGTTTTTAAGAGGGATTGTTCGAGCACATCCGATTTGACATAATTGCCCTCCGAGCGCCTTTCCAGCGAAGCAATAATGGTCATGCCGAACGCCTTATCTTCTGCAAGCTGCCGTTTGTTCGCGGGATGGTTCAATAATCCATACTGCTGTACGAAGCTTTCATAATGTGTGTTAAGCGTGTTTCTTATAGCTTCGTTTTCCTCACTGTTGCCGTCGGTCAAGGTCAGGTAAGCATCCCGCAGGGCAATATATTGTTCATAAAATTTGACTTTATTATCAAGGGCTGCCAGCGGCTCAAAGCTGGCGCGGCTAAATTCATGGTCGATCCCGGTCAGCCTGCCTATCTTCCCCTGGTGCAGTACCAGCATGCCCTCCCGGTAATAGGGTTTTAAATCGGTAAACCCCTGCGTGGCAGTTTGCACTAATCCAAATTTGGACTCCAGTGTTTTATCCCCTTCGTATAGGTAATGATACACATAGGCTTTGAGCGTCCCGGACAACTCATCCAGTGCGTCATTGAGCAAATTTCCGGTCATCCAGTTGCTGGGAAAGCGTAGCTCTTCGACATTGGAATACAGCTTGTATAAATATTTATTTCCCGACTGCGCGGCGATCAGCACAATACTTTCATGCGACGGGTTGGTCGTTGTCCTCACAGTCGCAACAATACGGGACGTATCCTTATTGATCGTTTGCTCATCCTTTTGGCTCAGGTACGCTAAAGCCCTGTTGTTAACCTGGGCGGGCGCAATATCAAAAAGCCCTAACTGCACCTGCCCGGTTTCCTGCCTGTTTGCAGGCATAGGCAGAAAAGTGAACTGCTTATTTTTACCCACCTGTTCCAGTGCGACACTGAATTGTGCATTTTTTAAGCTTTCAATATTGATATTCCGGCTAAACCCGTCAGAGAGGATAGTTGTCAGCGGTACAGTAATATTGCCGATAGAGCCGTTTTGCCATACTCTTTGATGGGCCTGTCCATATTGGTTCTTCCCCGCACCCGCTTCATCCCCGGTGATGGTTTCAGGATGGGCAGCCAGGTATTCATTGACAGCATAAGTGCCGTATTCATTTTGGTGTTCAACTGTGTTGATCAGTAATATTTCTGTATCGGATAACTGTTCTTTATTTTCATTTTTTTGCACCACCAAAAGGTGGTTTGGGGCCTGTGTATTGCCGGTATCGGTCATCAGGTTGTCGGGCATGACCGCAACGGCGACAAAATCCGCATGTGTAAACAGGTATTCCCTTGCCGGTTTGTTGGACGGGTTGTTCAGAAAAGCATCGGTGGTGATATAAGCCAGCAATCCGCCGTCGGCTATCTTATCCAGCCCCTTTGCAAAAAAATAATTATGGATCTTCCCGGTAAGATTTTTATTGGTTACCGCTTCATCATACACGAGGAAATTACCAAAGGGTATGTTACTGACAATTAGATCATACTTCCCGTTCTCCGAAGCCGGGGTTTGCTCCAACCCGGCGATATGGACATTGGTAGGGATTGGAAAGCTGCTGGATAATGCAGCTAATACCTTTCCTGTCAGTATATCTTTTTCTACGGCAGTGATCTTTTGTATATCCGGGAATGCCTTTACCGCTTCAGTCAGGAATGCACCGGCACCGGCACTTGGCTCATACAAGTAACGCGGTTTTATGCGGTTAGCCGTGAGGGTGTTGTATAAAGTTTGCGGAACAATTTCAGGGGTATAAAAAGCGGTCAGCACGCTGTTCTTTAAAGAGCTGACCGTTTCTTTATATTCAGTGTCGGATAAATGCTCCTGTAGCAATTCGTGTAATTCCGAAATGCCGGAAAATAGCCGCAGGTCGGCTTCACTGGCTTTTTGTTTTATCCACTCGTCCTTATCGCCCGCCGGGTAAAGGATGGCCTTGATGCCGCCGAAACCGGCATATTGCTGCAATGCTTCAATATCTTCTGCTGAAAGGGAACTTCCTTTTTCCCATTCCAGCGCGATGCGTATCGCTGCAATATTATCCTTTAATTTTTGTAAGCTGTTGTAAGCCATAACACACGTTTCCCTTCTTCACTGATTGGCGGCTATGCCTCCAGGTATTCTTGTATCGTTCCCATGACGGCATACCGCAATGCCCGGTTATCCTGATTTTCTTCCGTAAAACCGATTGCTTCAAACAAGCCTTTACAGGCTTCGATCAGGTTAATGATCTCGTAGGTCAGCACGCCTATTTCGCGGAAGCGGCTGTAGGTTTGCAAAAAATCCTCTTCAAGAATTGCTTTGATGTATAGAAATTTCGAGGGCCGGAGGTCCCCGGTGAGTTCATTAAGGCATGTTTCCTCAATGATATATTGCGGTTTGCTTTCTGCTAAAAGCTGTTCAGCAAGTGGCATTACCAGTGCCACTTTATCTTCCAGATAGGCACTTACGGAAAGGCTGTTTTGCAGGCTAACCAGTATATCCGGGTTATTCTCTACAAGATAGTTGCGCAGTTTTTCGGTCAGGATCGTTTGCATATAGTCTTATTCTTTTGATAATTATAGCCGGTGGCTGCTTTTGTTTCTTTTTATCCTTTTTACCCTTCGGTTAAGGCCGTCATATGGAAGCGTGTTTTTTTGTGTCACATTCACAGCTTGCAATTCTTTAAGCGGCGGAACGGTAACAAGGGTGACGTGAGCAGGAATATTTTCAGGATCAATAATATCCTGGTAAATATTTCTGGTGTTCCGGTCAAGTGCAAATTCAGTTGGTTCCTCCATTGTTGCGCCAACCTCTTTCATGGATATGGTATTGCCAGGAGCGTTTACCTGCCTGAACTCATTCAGTTCGGTATCCGCATAAAAGAAAGTCCCCGCAAAATTGATGACGGGTATCAGCCTGGCCATATTTTGGTTTTGCTTGTTCATTTTTTTGTTTTTAGGTACTTGATAAAGATTTCAGATAACGGTAAATAGCTAATGGCAGGCAGGGCAACAAAGCAGCAAGTGTAATGGCAACGGCAAGAAAAATAACCGTTATGCCGGCTATGCATTTTGTCATAACTATAATCAGCTCACCGGCAATTTTAATAAAGCGCCCCGTCCGTTTGAGCGATGTGTGCTTTGCCATTGCCTATACACCAAAAAAACTTTTCAATACTGTAGCCACGATCACGAGGAACACACAACTGCCAAACCATGCGGCGGCTACTTTGCCGGTATCAGGTTCACCGTGGTTCCATTTGTTATAGACTTTCACTGCGCCGATCAGCCCCACAATAGCCCCAATTGCATACATCAGGTTGGTGCCTGCTGCGAAATAGCTTTTCACCTGTGTGGTGGCTGCGTTAATGCCTGCATTACCGTCCTGGGCCTGTACAGCTCCGCTGAATAGTAGCAGCAATACGGATGCTATCACTCCTTTGCTGTTGCGTTTAAAATTTGTCTTGCTCGTTTTCATCTCTTTCACTATTTAATGGTTATCCTTTTTTTTTCTTTCTCCCGTGAACCTCCCTGCCGGTTGGCAGGGAGGGCGGAAGGGGGCCGCCTTCGCATTTCCTCCACTCATCACTGTGCCACTGCACGGGGAAGGAAGGGGGCCAATTCTTTATTATACTTTCCGGTTGCCTCCCCCTTTTGGGGAGGCCCGGAAAGTTCCGGCACCTGCACACAACTATTCTCACCGGTCAAACCCCGGTGCCGGATATTGTTAGCGGAGCAGTGATTCCAATGCTGCATTCAATTCGCTTTCACTGAATACCACCCCACATAGTTCTTTTGCATTCGTCAGGATATAATTATTGATCGCTACGCGGTAGGCTGGTTTTCTTAAACCGGAATAATTGGCAAGACGCTGTTTGATCTTTCCTAAAAGTTCTGCCTTGTCTGCCGGGTTACCAGCTTTGTCCAGCACCGAATAACGCAGGTCATTTACTACTGTTTCCAGTTCGTCAAATGATGGATCGTTGGACAATCCTTCGCTTTTTTGTGCAGCATTATCTTTGCGCATTGTCTTTGGCAGCTTGCCGGACAGGAGCGTTTTGATCTCATGCCGGTAATACCTGGCACCGATATACAGGTAATAAATAATAAGCAGTATCACGATCACACCGGCATACTCACTCCACGATACTTTGTTTAGCATTTTTTTAATTTTTTAATGGTTATCGAATTTGCCGTTTTGTTTCCCGGCGTTTACGATAGCAAAGGTGTGGCCGCTGAGAAACGATTTTTAACACCGCCGTGGTAGCTACCAAAAATTTATTTTACGGAAAGAATGGATTGTAATTGCTAAACACTTAGCTGTTCAAAGCAGGTTATTTAAACCGAGCGACCTAAAAAGACTGATTTTCTCTAAATTCATACAACTTTTTGGGGAATACCTTTGGTACTTGCTGGTAGCTACCAAAAATTTATTTCTGCCACAAAGACATAAAAAAAGCCGCCCGGAGGCAGCTAATTGGACATTAACGTTATACAGGAAGCCCGATTAAATCTTTCTCCATTTAATAGAAGACATTGCCTGGTCATTTATCCATAAGACATCGTTATTCCTCTGGACTACCTGGTAGTGCCACATACCGTTGATGGAAATGCAATAATCATTCAAGTTGTTTCCAGTCGTGTACAAAACAGACGGATCTTCTGCTATTTTTTGCCAGCTACCCGTATGCCCGGTATCTGCCCATCTACACCGGGTAAAAGTAGTTCCTATCAGGCTTTCCTGCACATAAAAAGTATCCCTGACTATATAAGGTTTTTCAGAAGTTGATGAATTGATTAATGGGTAAGTATATTGGACAGCGAATGATATAACCGGTTTGGTTTCGTGATTACAACCAAAACATATTACACTGATCAGCAAAAGGGTTAATTTCATGCCTTGCCGTTTTCATAAAATTACAGCAATATTTCTAATTATGTATAGTTTAAGTCTATATCATCCATTCTGCGCTCCAGGCTGCCTTTACATCCGTCAAGAAACGGGGTACGGTTCTTTTTACGGATGCGCATACTCTGAAAAGTTCGGTAGAAGTTGCCGACCTGTATATTAAAGATCAGTTCCAGCGCAGCAATAACCTGCTTTACATCCCCTTTTCCGTGATTCACGGCCCCCTTTGAATGAATGGCGTAGGCCAGCTCTATGAGTGCAGCTTTCGTATCCGTCCATAAATTACGCTGTTTTTTCTTCTCGCCGGTAACTGCATTCGCTCCGGGATGTTCAAGCAGGTAAATGTAGCCTTGCAGGTGGTCGTTCAGCCTTTCATATGCTTCCATTTTGGCAAACTTGTAACTGTATGCATTGGAAAAATTCGGATCGTTATCCAAAGAGTATTCCGGCAGTAATTCTAATTTCTCTGCGGTGCGGACAAAATATTGCGGGTCAAGATCACTTTTGTTCATGCGGTAATAAATGTAAAGACTATGGTTCCGTTCAAAAAAAGCGCCGATGTTGTCCGTGAGCTGCTTGTAATAGGCAATCAGTGTTTCTGTATTGCCTATTGGTTTATCCGCTTCGGCGTAAAATAGCTTCATATGAAATATCAATTCGCTTAGGAATTGCGGTTTGACCTCTTTAAAGAAGTGTATTTCTTCTTGCAGGTCCCGGAATTTATAATTCAATATAAATTCCTTGATCCGTTGTAATGCAGCTTGCACCGCATAATAAGAATGCCCTGCATGTTGCAGATTATTTTCAGCCGTTTCTGATATTTGTTGAAGCGTTTCCTGTAATCCTTTCCATTCTTCATTTATGTACGCAGTCATAGTCCCTCATTTAGTTGGTCATGTTAGCTCAAAATTATAAATACCTCCTCCTTGTCCGCAAACTTTCAGGACTCCGATATAGCTGGAATAACGGAAAAAGGCTGTGAAGTATAGATTTCCTTTGCTGAAGTAAAACAATGTTGTTTCATTGATCACGGGTCAAAAAATAATTGGTTATTGATTGTGCCGTTTTTTATTGCCTGGCGTTAACGTTACAAAGGTGAGACGATTCTAAAACTATTTTTGACACTGCCGGAGGACGTCCTTAAAATTTATTTTTCCGGTTTTTGCTCTGAGAAATTGAAGGATATTTTATAAATAACCCAATGAAATGCGCCTGATTGGTGTGATCTCGTCCTTTTAACAAAAAATTTCGTTAACGTTTTCTCATTCTTTGAACAAAAAAGACACTATAGGAGGAAGTCCTTGTTTTTTATGCGGCATGAAAAAACCCACCGTTGAACAGTTTATTAGAAAAATATTTCTTACAGATGGCTTAGACCGGTTTGTCCATTGTTTTGATTAAGTCATCCTTTGCTGCATCCCAATAGGGTGTGCGGTTTTTTTTCCGGGTACGCAAACTCTGGAACGTGCGGTAGAAATTACCGAGGTTCACATTAAATATAAGCTCAAGAGCGGTAATGATCTCCTTTATATCAGCCTTGCCGTGGTTGACCGATCCACGCGCATAGATACCATAAGCCAGTTCGATGAGGTCCGCCTTTGAATCGGTCCATAAATTGGGTGATTTTTTGTTTTCCTCTTTCAAATGCTCCATGCCGGGATGTTCCAGGCGATAGACACATTGTTGCAGATAGTTGCTGAATTGTTCGTATGCCTGCATTTTGGCGAATTGGAAACTATACACGGTCGAGAACCTCGGGTCCATATCCGAAAAACTAATAGGCGTTATCAGGCCGGGCATAATCTCCTTTCTTAAAAAGTAAGTTTCGTCATTTTCGCTGCTGCCTTTACGATAGTAAGTATATAGTTCATTGTACCGCTTAAAATAAAAGTCTACCCGCTTCTTACCCAACCCATAATGCGCAATTTCATCCTCGCTGCCCACAGGTGATTTCCAGGATTCCACCTGGAATACTTCCATGTAATAGATCAGCTCCGCCAAAAACATAGGCTTTATCTCTTTGAAGAATTTTATTTCTTCGTCCTTGTCCTTAAAAGTATAAGAAACAATGTACCTCTTCAATTCTTCAAGCGTTTTCTCCACAACAAAATAGGAGCGCTCCGCACGTTGCAATATATTATCTGATGTCATTGCAAGCCGCTCCAGTTCTTCATTCATTTCCGCGTACAGGGACGATGTAAAATTTTCCATATTTCATCGGTTGCTTTAGTCTTATTTCTTTCTCCTGCGATGTACATATTTCAAAACGGGCGTTAAAATTAGGGCATACTCATCAGATATTATAGAGGAAAAAAAGGGGTTTTTTAGCGTTGTTTTTCCTCTATTTTAATCTAAAATACCGGATTATATTTACGTCATGGGAGATGATTTAAAAGTGCATGTAGCCTTTGCGGATGACCATAATTTGATGAGAAAGGCTCTTATACCGGTTTTACAATGCTCAGGGGAAATAATAGTTGACATTGAGGCGGAAAACGGCAAGGAGCTATTAGATAAACTGGAGGTGGCCGTTAAGCTTCCCGACGTATGCATTATAGATGTCTATATGCCTGTCATGGATGGTTTTACAGCGATGCGTGAAATAAGAAAACGCTGGCCTCACATGAAAGTTTTAATTCTCACAGCATATAGCTACGAAATGTTTGTCATTCGTTTGATGCAGGCGGGGGTAAACGGCTACTTATTAAAAAAATGTAGTGAGGATGAACTTAAAGAAGCAGTACTGTCCATACACACGATTGGGTATTATTATTCCGAATGGGCCAATAGTACACTCTTTCATTTAGTTAACACAAATAGTATAAAGAAACTTTCGTTCTCTGATGTCGAGATAGAACTGCTGAAATATTGCTGTACCGAATTAAGTTATGAAGAAATAGCTAAAAAAATGAAAACTACATTCAGAAGCGTTGAAAGCCATAGAAAAACATTATTCAGCAAACTGCATGTAGGCAGCCGGGTCGAACTTGTCATGTTTGCGATTCAATTCGGACTGGTGCAGGTAGATATTATCCCTTTTGGAAAATCCATGATCGCTCAACTAAAAACAAAATGATATGAAGCACAAAATCTGTTTATTACTGATTTTCGTGGTGACTGCCGGCTGCCACACCTCCAATACCAACAAGAATCCAGGATATCTCTTTCCGGACGTTTTACCGGTTGATTCTGCCAATAAGATGCTTGGCAGCTATCTGAACAGTATCGATTATCTGCACAATGACACGGATGTACAATCTGTAATTTTTAATGCAGCGCTGCTAAGGCAATATTTAGACAGTTTCACCGGCAGTAGTAACATTGCATACATCAAAATAATGTTTGCCCATAAGCTTAGCTACATTAATGCGGGCGGCGCAAACAAATATGCGGGGTTTAATAACGCTGCTCTGACGCTGTTGATCGCCGGTTATGACAATTCCGGAAATTATATTTATTATCCGACCAATCAGGTTATTGATAATGGAATGCTGTGTCCGCCAAATTGTCCTTCTGGCCCTGCCGGGGCACCTCTTTTACCTGTTCCAAATAAAAATCGATGAGCTATAATACAACGCTGTACATTAATTTGACCGGTACCTTTCTGCCTGTACTTACCGGCGCTTTCAGAATAAAACTATTGGATAAAGCGTCGTTCATATTCTATGTGCTGCTGGTGCTGTCATTGGTAACCGAATGTCAGTGTGCGGCTAAAAACGTCAAGTTTGCGGCTTTTCCGATCAAGTTTGCGGCTTTTTTGATCAGCATCCGCCCAAACCATTTCGCAAAATGGCAAAAGGAGTTTTACCAAATGACTTTTTGAATGCACGCGTGAACGCTGTGCGGTCATTATAGCCAACTGTAATGGCAATCTGACCAACCGGAAAAGAGTGATTCATGGTTAAAATCATAGCTTGTTTCATGCGGCATTGTCGTATATAGTCTGTAATAGATTCCTTGTAAATAGACCTGAAATGGCGGCGTAAAGTTGCTGTGCTAATTGAGAACCTTTGCGATAGATTTTCGAGATGAAGATTCCCGGCAAGATTTTCGTCAATGAATTTTTTGATCTCATCGAGCCGTGCGAAATCATCATCATACAACATTATTTCATTAGTAGTCCCCATAAAAGGCCTGCACAAATAATCAACATGCTGTTAGTATATATAGAAGCGATTAAGCTGCATCTTCGTCTATTGCCAATGTAATGCACGACCCAGAGCCAACCGCAGACCAAATAGTTAATTCGCCATGCAATACATCTGCCCTTGCTTTCATGTTAGATAGTCCTATTCCTTTATTCCGTGCGTTTACATGACAAGGGAAAGATGATCAATGAAATTACGACCTATTTAAATGCATTGGTCAACCTGTGTTTTGCAATTGTATTTTTCTTTTACCCTAAAATGAAATACAAAAATGCCGGATAGTTCTTTATTATCGGTTTATATAACAGCAACGGTGCTGTTTGTGCTGATCGTCTTTCTTCTTTTTTATCTTTTGATAAATTTTCGGAACCGGCGGAATCAGCATTATATCGAGAAGCAACAGCTGCTCAGCGCTAACCTGGAAGAGGGTGAACGCATGATGAATCAAATTGCAAAAGAAGTACATGATAATATCGGGCAGCTTTCTCACATATTGCATGTTATGTTGCGGCAGATTGGTAAAACTGTTAATGAACAGGAACGATCCGGTATCATTAAACATGCTTGCGACATAAACGAAGTGATCATTCATCACGTGGACCACATAAGCAAGTCCTTAAACAGTGACTTTATGAAGGAAAGGGGTTTGACGAATACTATCCAGGATGATATTGAACATGTCCGTTCCGCTTTGAAATTGGCATGTCATATTGAATTTATAGGTGAGGTCAGAAAATTCAATCCTGATAAAGAACTGATCATTTACCGTATTGTTCAGGAAGCC
>Ga0206806_1117_pt1 | contig 15876 bp, 17 predicted proteins | sample Alteio_BWOrgCont_60_FD_152911 | JGI IMG/M metagenome (GOLD analysis project Ga0206806, IMG submission 152911) | Enriched cells from forest soil in Barre Woods Harvard Forest LTER site, Petersham, Massachusetts, United States -... | ecosystem: Environmental > Terrestrial > Soil > Temperate forest >... | reverse complement strand
AACACAACAAATTTTAGCCGTAGGTTCATGTCAGGGGCGTTTCACGCACATAATACCCAAAGCCGGGCTTAGTGTGAATAAGCTTTGTTTCAAATGGCTTGTCAATTTTGTTTCTTAAAAAACTTATGTATACTTCAATGGTGTTGGTGCCGGTATCAAAACTAAGGTCCCATACTTTTTCAAGTATATCCTGCTTGGCTATTACTTTGCCTTTGTTGCGGCTAAGCAGCACTAAAAGCGCAAATTCTTTCGCAGTTAAATTTATGTTTTTACCACTTCGGTTAACTGTTTTATTGCTCATGTCAATTTCCATATCAGCAATAACAATTTTTTCACCGCTTTCCTGCCCTGCATCTGTCCGTTTAATAAAAACTTTTATACGTGCTATAAGTTCATCAAAATGGAATGGCTTTACAATATAGTCATCGGCGCCAAGGTTAAAGGCATCAATTTTGTCATTAATTTCACCAAGTGCTGTGAGCATAATAATGGGCACATTCTTGTTTATCTCCCTGAATTCTTTGCATAGGGCAAGACCATTTTTATAAGGCAGGTTAATATCAAGCAATACTAATGAATAGGGGTGCTGCTTAAAAAGTTTTTCGGCAATAGAACCGTCATAGGCAACATCGGTTTGATATCCCTGTCTTGTTAATTCGTCTTGTATAACCTGGCTAAGCTTAGGTTCGTCCTCTGCCAGTAGGATTCTATATGTGTTTTCCATTACTTTGTGGTGATTTCAAAAAACAAATTAATGAAAAAATTTATATTAACAATACATCTTTTTGCAGTTTGTGCTTTACACGCCCAAAACTTACCTACTTCTTTTGAGAAAAGCGGTGGAAAACAAACAGCAACATACTTTGAATGCATAAAGTATTATAAACAATTAGCTACACAATATAGCAGTATTTTATTGAAAACAGGCGATACAACTGATGCCGGCTACCCGCTGAATGTATTGCTGTACAGCGCCGACAAGCAGTTTGACCCTATTGTTTGGCACAAACAAAAGAAAGTAGTAATACTTATAAACAATGGCATACACCCCGGGGAACCAGATGGAGTAGACGCCAGCATGATGTTTTTGAGGGACCTTGCCAGAGGCAAAATAAAATGCCCGCCAAATATTGCAATAGCTGTTATTCCGCTGTATAATATTGGTGGAAGCCTTAATCGTAGCAGTTTTTCCAGGGTTAATCAAAATGGCCCGGAGAGTTATGGCTTTAGGGGAAATGCCCAAAACCTTGATTTAAACCGCGATTTTATAAAGGCAGACAGTAAAAATGCGCGCGCGTTTGAAAAAATATTTCAGTGGCTTAACCCTGATATTTTTAGTGATAACCATGTTAGCGATGGCGCCGATTACCAATATACCATGACGCTTATATCAACCCAGCACAATAAGCTGCAGGGAGAAATTGGTGATTTTGCCCACGATGTTTTTGACAGTGCCCTATACAGGGGCATGGTGCAAAAAAACTGGCCCATGATACCTTACGTTAATGCAGAAGGTGATGACCCGGCAAAAGGCTGGGAAGCTTTTTATGAGCCGCCCCGCTTTAGCAGCGGCTATGCAGCCATGTTTGAAACTATGGCTTTTATACCCGAAACACACATGCTGAAACCATTTGCCGACAGGGTATGGGGCACCTATTACCTAATGCAAACCATGATGGAACAGGCATCAGTTTATGCAAATGATATTATAACTAAAAGGCAGCGCAGCATTGAAGCGCTGCAGCAGCAAAAGCAGTTTGTACTAAGCTGGAAGCTTGATACGACCCACTATGATATAATTAATTTTAAGGGTTATGAGCCGGGTTACAAAACCAGCGATGTTACCGGTATGCAACGTATGTTTTACGACCACACAAAACCATACAATAAGCCTGTAAAATTTTACAATACTTATGTACCTGCTGCAACTGCTGAAAAGCCCAAAGCATATATAATTCCACAGGGCTGGTGGTATGCCATTGATTTACTAAAACTTAATGGTGTTGAAATGAAGCGCCTTGACGCAGATACAACTATAGAGGTGGAATGTTACCACATTGATGATTACAAAAGCATGCCGAGGCCTTACGAAAAACATCACCGCAATTATGATATTAAACTCAGCACTCAAACACAAAGCATAAAATTCTTGAAAGGGGATTACATAATATATACGGGCCAGCCACATGACCGTTATATTGTTGAAACTCTTGAGCCATTGAGTGACGACAGCTTTTTTAGCTGGAATTTTTTTGATGCAATATTGCAGGAAAAAGAGGGCTACAGCGATTACCGCTGGGAAGATGTTGCAGGCGAATACATAAAACAGCACCCCGAAATAAAACAAGAGCTTGAGGAGAAAAAGAAAGCGGATGCCAAGCTTGCTGCTTCATCATCGCTGCAACTAAATTTTGTGTACAAGCATTCACCTTATTACGAGCCTGCGCATAACCGCTACCCGGTGTACAGGTTGATAAAGTAAGGGGTGTGTTAGATTGTCACATTAATAAAAATCATGTTTCATTTTATTAACTTGTAAATTAACTTATAAGTGAATATATTTGCATTAGAAGTTTGGGATGATGAGGCATCCAAATGCACTTTTTATACAGTGAGGTGGCAAGACGCTGAAGAAAATGAAACGGATAAATTCTTTGATAAATATTATGCAATGCCTGAATTTAAGCAGGTTACACAAGAGTTGCTTAGTTTTATTTTAGACAGTATTGGGGAAGATTGCGGTGCAGTAGATGCTTTATTTAATAGATTTGAAAAAGAGGTTGTTGGCCTGCCAAATAAAGGGAAAGTGGTTTTAGGAGAAATAGTATTTATATACCCAAATTTTCCGCTAAGGCTATACGCATTGAGGATAAATAACCGGAGTGACCTTGTAGTATTGTTTAACGGCGGTGTAAAATCAGCTCAAACAAACCAGCAAAGCAAAGGCTTATATATAAAATGGCTTGAAGCTTGCCAGTTTGCTAATAGAATTGAAGATGCATTAAGAACTAAGGAAATAACTGTTGATGCTAAAAATAGAAATATTTTAAACAGCGATGGAAGCCAGGAAATTTTCTTATAAAATAATTTATTATGCGAAGTGCAGTTGCAAAAAAAATAAAAGATGAGACGCCGGAGGAAGTTCGCATTTTTGTAAGGCAATATACAGATATAGTATTGCGGATTAATCAAATTTTACAAGCCAGGGGCTATACACAAAAAAATCTTGCTGAAAAAATGAATAAAAAGCCTTCAGAAATAAATAAATGGCTGAAAGGTACTCACAATTTAACGCTAAAAACCATTGCCAAACTGGAAGCGGAATTAGGCGAACCAATAATTTTTACTTCACTTGAACAGCTGCGCAAATAGGAAAATATCTTAAAGAGCTTTAAAAGTATCGAACCAAAGCAAGGAGAGGTTTCAAAATCTTCAAGGCCCACTGGTAAATAAGCCAGGCACAGCTTTACGCGTACATTAATTTCCCTTTTGGCTGAGGTATTGGCCTGCCCAATTCTTTAGCTGTATTAAGCCACCCCGTAATAATGGTTTCCGCATTTTCCAAAGCTTCTTTGTATGAAGAACCGTCAGCCATACAGCCTGGTAATTCAGGTACCTCGGCTATAAAAGCATTATCTGGATTACTCCAATAAATAATTATTTCGTATTTACGATTGGGCATATCAAATTTACTCATTTCAGTAATCCTTTTACTTTCTCAATCACCTCATCCAAATTGCTGGCATCCTGGCCACCAGCTGTGGCAAGCGTTTTTTGACCGCCGCCACCGCCTTTTATAAGTGGGGCTATGTGCTCTTTAATAATTTTTGCTGCCTCAAAGCCTTTTGCAGCAAGGGTTTCATCAAGCATTACCGCCACATTGGCTTTGCCCTCAATATTGGCGGCAAGCACTACCAAATAGCTGTTACCCGCTTCGGTAAATGGCAATGAACTCTTTAAGTCAAAACACAGCTTTTTCAAAGCGTCGGCGTTGCTAACTTCAACAATTTCACCGATAAAGTCAGTACCGTTTATATGCGCTGCCTTTGCAAGCAGTTTTTCTTTTAATGCTGTTAGTTGCTTTGCTTCAAGTGATTCAATTTTTTTCTTCAACTCGCTATTATCAGCAACAATATTTTCAACAGCCTTTAAAACATCCTTCGGATTTTTTAGTACCTCGCGGATGGCATTTACAGCGGTAAACTGCTCATGTATCAATTCTTCAGCAGCTTTGCCGCTAACAGCTTCAATTCTGCGCACGCCTGCAGCTACAGCAGCTTCATGCTTTATCTTAAAAAAGCCAAGCTCACCCGTTGCGCCAGCATGTGTGCCGCCGCATAACTCAATAGAGTATTTAGGGTCAATAATTACAACCCGTACTATATCCCCATATTTCTCGCCAAATAAGGCCATGGCACCAAGTGCAACAGCTTCATCCTTTGGCATTTCTTTTATAACAACGGGTATGTTCTCGCGTATTTTCTCATTAACAATAAGTTCTATCTTCTGCAGTTCTTCATCGGTAACCTTTGCAAAATGGGAAAAATCAAAACGCAGGTGTTCTTCGCTAACTAAGCTGCCTTTTTGTGCCACATGCTTACCAAGCACATTACGCAGGGCAGCATGCAGCAGGTGCGTTGCAGTATGGTGTGCTGCTGTTTGCAGGCGTTTGTTTACATCAACAGTAGCAATAATTTCACCCCCAACATCAACCGGCAGTTCATCAGCAAAATGAATGATGAGGTTATTCTCTTTTTTTGTGTTAACAATCTGCAATCTGAAATCGCCAATCTGCAATTCTCCTGTGTCCCCCACCTGGCCGCCGCTTTCGGCATAAAACGGCGTAACATTAAGCACAAGCTGGTAAGCCTCTTTACCCTTTGCTTTTACTTTGCGGTATCGTGTTATTTTGCTTTTTACTTCCAGCGTATCATACCCTACAAACTCGTTTGGCGAGTGCTCATCCAGTATCACCCAATCTTCGGTATCAACAGCCGTTGCGGCGCGGGAGCGGTTTTTTTGCAACTGCATTTCCGCGTTAAAGCCAGCCTCATCAACTGATAAATTATTTTCAACAGCGATTAATCTCGTCAGATCAACAGGAAACCCGTAGGTGTCAAACAATTCAAAGGTTTCCTTTCCATTAACTACACCAGACGATTTGCTATCAGCGATTATTTCATCAATTTTTTTCAACCCTTTATCCAAGGTTCTCAAAAATGAATCTTCTTCTTCTTTAACAACTTTAGTCACAAAATCAAGCTGGTGCGGCAATTCAGGAAAAACGTTTTCAAATTGTTTGGCCAATAATGGTAATAGCTGAAACAGCAATGGCTGCTTATAATCCAAATAAGAATAATAGTATCGCACGGCACGGCGCAAAATTCTTCTTATAACATAACCAGCGCCGGTATTGCTTGGCAGCTGCCCATCTGCAATTGTAAAAGCAATAGCGCGAATGTGATCAGCCAATACGCGAAAAGCTACAGCTTGTTTACTGTCGCCGAAATCGTACTTTTTGCCTGTTATCTTTTCGACTTCAGCAATAGTTCCGGTAAACACATCCGTATCATAGTTACTCTGCCCGCCCTGTATTACGCGCACTAACCTTTCAAAGCCCATGCCTGTGTCAACATGCCGGGCGGGCAAGGGCTGCAGGCTGCCATCTTTCAGGCGGTTAAACTCCATAAACACATTGTTCCAAATCTCAATTACCTGTGGGTTGTCTTTATTTATTAGCGTTGCACCATCAACCAGCTTTCTCTCTTCATCGCTGCGGCCGTCATAATGTATCTCGCTGCAGGGCCCACAAGGGCCGGTATCGCCCATCTCCCAAAAGTTATCTTTTTTGTTACCGGGTAATATCCGCTCTTCACTTATCCATTTTTTCCACTCATTATAAGCGTCTTCATCTTTCCCTAAATTCTCTTTTGCATCGCCTTCAAAATAGGTAACGTATAAACGGCTTTTATCAAGTTTGTATCTTTCGGTCAGCAGTTCCCAACTCCATTCAATGGCCTCTTTTTTAAAATAATCACCAAAACTCCAGTTGCCCAGCATTTCAAACATGGTGTGGTGGTATGTGTCTACTCCAACTTCTTCCAAATCGTTATGCTTACCGCTAACACGCAGGCACTTTTGTGTATCTGCCACTCGCGTATCGGGGGCTTTTTTATTACCAAGAAAAAAGTCTTTAAACTGGTTCATACCCGCGTTGGTAAACAGCAATGTTGGGTCATTCTTTATAACAATGGGCGCACCTGGCACAATAACATGCCCTTTTTCTTTAAAAAAATCAAGAAAGGTTTGTCTTATATCAAAGCTGTTCATCATTTCCATTATAATATTTTATATGTATTGCTATATACATCTATATTTGCTGCCTCACAAAGGGGCGTAAAGGTAAACATTTTAGCGCTTTTTGCTTTTCAGGTATAAAATTTGCTGCAAGAATGTGCCATTACAAAACCGTAAGGGTTTAACTGCTGTAATACCGTACAATTTGTTGGGGGTACAAATTGCCTGGATTTATAAGCATTTTTTTAACCATCAGCATTTTTGAATGTAACGCTTAAGCCTGGCATTCAACCAATGAAAAAAATAAAATACTTCTATAATACCCACACGCTCCGTTACGAAAAGCTGGTTATACCCCTGCGGGTTAAACTTTTGCGCGTATTTGCCTTTTTAGCTACAGCCGTTGTTACAGCCGGTATTATTGTTAGCATTGCATTTCACTATATAAAAACGCCGGGTGAAAAGCAATTGGCACAGCAGAATGATGAATTGCAGGAAAACTATTCGCTTCTTCAAAACCAGGTGCAACAGCTGCAGCAAAAAGTTGGCGACCTTGAAAAGCGGGACAATGATGTTTACCGCAGCATATTTGAATCGTCACCCATACCCGATAGTGCACGCCTTAAGGAAATGGCCGATAATAAAGAAATAAAGCTTTTGCAGAGCATGAGCGAACAGGCCCTGGTAAAAAGCCTTACCACGCAATTGAATAATCTTAGCTTAAGGGTTGCATACCAGCAAAAATCTTACAACGATATTGGTGCAATGATAAAGAATAAGGAAAAACTTATTGCAGCCATACCAAGCATACAACCCGTTAGCAATAAAGACCTAACCCGCATTGCCTCCGGCTTTGGCTACCGCATTGACCCCGTATACAAAAACACACATTTTCATGCCGGCCTCGATTTTACGGCACCACCCGGCACACCTATTTATGCTACTGCCGATGGCATTGTAAAAGAAGCTGGTTTTAGCACGGGCGGTTATGGCAATCACGTTGTTATAAACCATGGCTACGGCTACGAAACATTGTATGGCCACATGTACAAGGTTAAAGCAGTTGCCGGTAAAATGGTAAAGCGCGGTGAGGTTATTGGCTATGTAGGCAGCACCGGTAAAAGTACCGGCAACCATTGCCATTACGAGGTACACAAAGGCGGCGTACCTGTGGACCCGGTGTATTATTTTTATAATGACCTTACACCTGAACAATATGACCGTGTGCTGAAAATGAGTGGCCAGCAAAACCAAAGCTTTGATTAGAAGGGCCTTAGGTCGCCAAATTGTTCAGCTTAGTTTTTTAAAGATTTACTTAAACCGGGTTGCCATTTTAAACTTAAGCCTGCCCAGTCCCCGGTAGAAGATAACCCAAGTGAAAGGTCTTTATTTTTGAGTTTTATGCGATGAAGCTCGGGGATGATAATACCGGTTGCTGCACCAATCATAAACCCGGTCATCACATCTGACGGAAAATGCCTTAGGGCTTTAATTCTGAAATATCCTAACACCAGCGGCGGAACAGAAGCGGCTGCATAAAGCCAATATTTAGTGCCTCCAATTTCAGGGTGGTAATCGCTGTATACTTTAACCATAAAAAAAGTGGCGGCTGCAGCAGTTGCCACGTGCCCGCTGTAAAACGAATTTCTGTTGTTGCCGTCGTTTCTTTGCGAATAAGGTAATGCATCGTAATATACAACAGGGCGAAACTTACTTTGAAAAGCGGGCCCTATGAAACTTTGTGTGTAAATGTTAGACACAACGGACATAGTTTCAAGGTACATAACCAACAATTTACCCCAGTCTTTTTGTATGCTTTTATTTAATGCAAGCCCGGCAGGGGCAGCCATGCACAAAACAAGCGTAATATCAGTGTAGGTATTGTACTTGCTTACCTGTGTGGGGTCAAGGTTTAAGGCCCACCTGTCAAAGCCAGGGATAATGTCGCGGTTAAGATTTTGAAATTCAGTAATGCTTATCTCCTTTTTCCGCACTATAGGCAGAATACCCAGGTAATTAGTTACTCCGCCAACACCGGCTATTGACCCATCCAGCCAATAATTAATTTTGTAAGGATGCCTTGAGGAATCGAGCAGGTTATTTTGGGCACTGCCTTTAATACAGCAGCTGCAAACAAAAAGAAAGATGAGGATAAGTTTTGCAAAAGGTATTTTCATGGTTAAATGCTTATTAGAAGGGGGTAATTGAATATAACGTAACTAACAGCCTGGGTTTTCTAAAAATTTACTGTGGCTATAAATGCGGCTGCCGGTGATTAACATATATTGTTTAATTTGTGCAAATCGGGTGCCATTGAAATTAGACGTGTAAATGGCTGCGAAAACAAGCTGCCGCCTGTTAGGTGTGTATTGTATTCCGCAAGTATTTATTAGAAGTGTTGTAAAAAGATAATCTATGTATAGGTCATTAGTTGTTCTTGTTGCCTGCTGCCTGTTGAGTACGCAATCTATATTAGCTCAAACAAAGGACGAAACAGCGATAGCAAAGCGTATGGAAACCCTGCGCAATGCTTTATTGAAACCTGATAAAGCTACCCTTGCAGATATTGCTGCCGATAACCTAACCTACGGCCACTCAACCGGGCTGATTGAAGACAAGGCAGCATTTATTGAAGACCTTGTTTCGGGCAAAACGGTTTTTACTGCGGTTGATTTTTCAGCACAAACTATTAAAGTTGATGGCGATATTGCTATAATACGCAACCACATGGTTGGTGCTACAAACAACAATAATGTGCCCGCTAAAATTGATATAATCGTGCTGCTTATTTGGCAAAAACAAAAAGGACAATGGAAATTGCTGGCAAGACAGGCGGCAAAACTGCCAGTAGCTGCACCGTAACTACGAGAGTGATCCTTTTAAAGAGTGGGCTGTATAAATATCATCTTTTGAGTATGCTTTAGGTAATGTTGCTTAGTTGAAAAACTATTACCATAAAGATTCACAAACTTGAAGAAGCATAAAGAACGCAGAGAAAAAACCCTGTGAAACTCTGTGCAAAACTCCGTGGCACTCAGTGTCCCGAGCTTCTCAACTTCTTCACCCCCTTGGGGGATGGGGTTAATCTTCCCATACGGTTAATCCTTCGCTGCAATTGGCACAAATGTCAATGTTCTTGCGGCTGGTCATCAGCTCACTCCGAAATTGTTTGTAGTTGTCGTTGTGCCATATCTGTTTAAAAGACTGGTTTTTTAAATTACCCAGCCGGTGCATAGCGTCCTTATCAAAACAACAAGGTACAACAAGGCCATCCCAGGTAATAACATTGGCGTGCCATAACTTCCAGCAATGGTTGTTCAGCCCACTTTTTATGGTACGCTTTCCGGTTTTATCTTTTTTGTAGCGACTGTACTTAAGATTCTCGGGTATCAGGTTGTTAGGGTCGTTTTCATAATCATATACCTGCGCAGTTTTAAAACGTACCTGGTCAACCCCAACTTCCTTAGCTAATTTCTTTATATCTTCAATCTGGTGCTCGTTAGGCTTTACCACCAAAAACTGGAAGAACACAAAAGGTGTTTTGCTTTTCAGTTCCCTTTTCCACTTTACAATATTGCGGGCGCCCTGCAGCACTTTCTCAAGGTTGCCGCCCACGCGGTACTGCTGGTAAACATCTTGCGTAGTTCCGTCAATACTTATAATTAACCTGTCCAGCCCGCTTTCAATGGTCTTACGTGCCTTTTCGTCTGTAAGGTAATGTGCGTTGGTGCTGGTAGCGGTATATATACCTTTATCATGCGCATACTTCACCATCTCCAAAAAATCGGGGTTTAAAAATGGCTCCCCCTGGAAATAGAATATCAGGTACAATAGCTGCTTGTGTATATCGTCAATCGTCTCCCTGAAAAAATCTTTTTTCAGCATTCCGGTAGGTCGGGTAAACTCCCGCAGTCCACTGGGGCACTCCGGGCAGCGCAGGTTACAGCTTGTGGTAGGCTCAAACGAAACTGATACGGGATAGCCCCATTGTACCGGTGTTTTGCGCAGCTTGCTTAGCTGGTAACTTGCCATTACCTTAAACGCATTCCACGCACGCCGGGGTGTTAGCTTGCCCAACAAATTCACACTATCATTCCAGTTAAAATACGGCATATTGTAAAATTACGCCTGTAATCGCTAAAAACCATAAATGCTGGCTTGCGGCTGGCATTTTATCGTTAATAGTAAATAAAACCACTTAATAAATCTGTGCACTTTATTCGGCTAATGCCCAAATTTCGTAAAACTCTTTGGGTGTATATATCTTAACGCCCATAAACTCCTGCACGGTAAAATCATTCGTATTGCCAGTTACCACGCAGCCTGCACCGGCTTCAACAGCTGCCTCTAAAAACTTGTTGTCATCCTCGTCAGGCAAAACGTTTATTCTTTCTGTTGGCTCAACATAAACGGCAATTTTCTCCAGTTGTTTAATCAACTTATTCGCCGTCATAGTAAAATTCAAATACTTTGCAAACCTTGGCCTGTTCGCTACTTCATGGTACTCTTCCAATATTTCCCGGGATAAACATATTTTCACTTCAAGAGTTAAAACCAACTCATCAAATATTTTGTGTGAATATCCATGCTGTCCTATAAGAGAAGAAATAAGGACATTTGTATCAATTACTATTAAGTTTTTTCTCAAGGCGATGGGCTTTTATTTCAGCATTTATATCATCCATCGTTAATTGTTGCAAATCTGTGCCTTCAGCAAAAGCGTTTACCTGTTCAAATAAGCGCCTCACTTCATTAATATCATCAATATAGTCAACAGAACTCACAAAATCCATTGATTTCAACATTTCGATCAATGCATTTGTTTTTGTTGATTCGCTTATTTTCACCACTAACGTATCCATAAGTATCCATCATTTAAGCTATGTAAATATAAGTATTTTAAATAACTTAAAATCTCCTGCTAAAACATACTTGCTAAAGCCTGTGCCCTTTGTGTTTCTTTAACCCTCGCTGTTGATCCTTATAACTTATAGCATACAGCTTACTTTCGCGTCTATTCGTTAATACACTTTCCCATCTTTCATAACCCATTGTACATGCTGCAGTATTTTTATATCCTGAAGGGGATCGCCTTTAACGGCAATAATATCTGCAAAGGCGTTGGGTTGCACAACACCTATCTTTCCTTCCATATCAAGTAATTGGGCGCCTGTAATAGTTGCGCTTTGTATGGCCTGTGCAGTTGTCATGCCCCACTTAACCATGTACTCAAAATCTTTTGCTTGTGGTTCATCCCAGCTATAGCCACCAATATCAGTACCGTAAACAATTTTAACGCCTGCATCAAGCGCCTTTTTAAATGTTGCGCCAAATGTTTGCATAAAATATTTATCCATCATGCCGCCTTCTTTCGCTCTTGGTTCGCTCATGTAATCGCATATATAAATGGTAGGGCACCAGTAAACATGTTTTTGCGCAAGTAATGCAATACAATCATCATCCATGCCAAACCCATGCTCAATACTTATAACACCAGCGCTTACGGCGTCCTGTATGCCTTCATGTGTAACTGCATGGGCCACAAGTTTTTTCCTGCTTCCGTATGTTTCATCACTAATAGCTGCAAGCTCATCTTTTGTAAAATTCTTCAAGCCGTGGTAACTGCCATCGGGCGCTTTATAATACCCGCGGTCAGTATAAATTTTTATCCAGTCTGCTCCGTGTGCAATTTGTTCGCGTACTGCTCGGCGTGCTTCATCCGCACCGTTTACAATTTGTATGCCCTGCGGCAAATCAAGTTCCCAGTTAAATTCTTCAGGGCTTAACGCATAATGCCCCACAGTATTAATCGCGCGGGTAGATACAAACATTCTTGGCCCGGGGATAATATTCCTGTTAATGGCTTTTTTTACATCCACATCGGCATACATTGCACCTTCTGTTTCCAGGTCGCGTATAGTAGTAAAACCATTTTTTAGGGAGATGAGCGCACTGCGCGCAGCGCGCAATGTACGGTAAGGGGTAGATTCCTGTAAAAGCTGGTCGGCATATTCTTTTGTTGTTATATCCTGCTGAAGCAGCACGTGGGTATGCGCATCAATAAGACCAGGTAACACAGTGTACCCGCTAAGATCAATAGTTGAATCCGCTTTTTCTTTGAAAGATGATGCCGGCGAAACAGATTGTATAATATTGCCTTTTACCAGTACAACCTGGTCTTTTAAAATAACGCCTGCTTTAGCATCAAACAGGTTGCCGCACTTGATGGCAATTGTTTTTTGGGAGAATAATGACAGAGCTATAAAACAGCAAATAACTGTTGCAGTTAGTTTATTTGGCATAATGAATGTTTTTTTCACGCCAAATTACAACGAAACAATGATGCGTTTAAAAGAATATTTACGATGGAATATATGGGCCGCCCGTTTCACCCCAACCCCATTTTGGCATAGGCGCATCTTCTTTTACGGGATTATCATGGGTGGTTGAATTTAATACTGCAATGCGGCTGCCCCACTCAAGATATCCAACCAGCGCAGAGCGAAATTCCGGGTCAGCAGGTAACCCAACTTCATCAACAGTTTCTAAAAACAAAGCCATCCATCTTTTACGTTTTGTTTCATCAAGCATCTTGCCAACATGGTGTGCCACCATACGTGCGTGGCTGCCCCTATCACCACCAGTGTATAATGATGGCCCTCCAAAAACTTCTGCAATAAAATGTGCTACATGTTTAGGGTGATCAGGCCCCATGCTTTTAAAAACCGGGTATAACAATTCATCTTTTAAAACCTTGTCGTAAAACGCTTTAGTTAGCTTCTCCATCACCTCCTTACCGCCCGCCCATTCATATAACGTTGGTGTTTTTTGCATAATTTATTCGTTGGTTAACAAATTTATTCCAGCTCCTTACAAAAATATCCTGCCTGTTGCAATACTGTTTCAACGCGTTGCGGGGCAATGCTTACTGCTTCAATGCGTAAAACTTTGTCAATATCATGCAGGTCAACATTCCAGCGTAATATGCCGTCCAGCGTTCTCAATACAGGAAATAGTTTGCGCACCTGCTTTTTGTCTTCAACGTTAGTTTTAAAAACAAGTATGTCCATAACAGCGGTCTTTTATTTTGAAGGAAAATAAAACCAAGAAAACACTCAATACTCAACACTCAATATTCAATGCTCAATGAAAAATCAACACAATTTATTGAGTGTTTTCTTCTTCTCAACACAAACCGCCGGCACATTCTACAGCGCCTCTCCCTGCTTTTCTTCCTGTTTGCCAAAATCCCTGTCCCATCCACGGTTGCCGCGCCACCCGCCACCACAGCGGTTCCTGAATTCCTCTTTAAACTTCTTCCTTTCTTCAGGTGTCATATTCTGCCATTTGCCTATCATCTCCGTTCTCCAGGCATGTTCCTGCGGGCTGCGGTGCTTTTTAAATGACCTGCCGCCAAACCCAAACAATATTTTGCTCAGCAATAATATGCCCGCTGCCTGCCAAAATGTTACCAGGCCCACATGCGTTACTGCTACCAACACGTTATTCCACAACAGCATTACCACATAGCTAAGCAGGCTAAACACTGCCGATACAATCACCAAAATTCCCAATGCCTTCAGTGGCCAAAACCTTCTTTTCGTGTACATTTTTTTAATAGTTTAATATTTCATCGCGCAGCACTTTAAGCCTTTCCCGCAAATGCAGCACTGCATACCGTTTGCGCGATAACAAAGTATTTACTGTTTCGCCGGCTTTTTCGGCTATTTCTTTAAATGGTATGCCTTCCAGTTCGTTCAATACAAACACCTGCTTTTGTTCTTTTGGCAGTTCGTTCAATGCTTCATTCAATGTTTCCCAAAACATACTGCGCAGGTACTCTGCCTCTGGGTTATTGTTTTCATCAAAGAATAATTCTGCCCATCCCAGCCATTCTTCATCGCCTTCGCCTGAAAAAATATCATCCAAAAGGTCAGGTTTATGCTTGCGCTGCCTGTCGGTTATTTTATTCCGCGCTACAGTAAAAAGCCAGCCGCTAAGTTGCTCAATAGGTTGTGTATTATCGACGAACTGGAACAAAACATCCTGCAGAATGTCTTCAGCATCCGATGGATTATCTACCCGTTTACGTATAAAGCCGAGCAAACGCTTACTGTAAGTATTTATTACCTCCGTTATATTGCGCTTGCGGTTATCGGCCATAGTTTCGGTTATCGTCATCGCACCATCCATCATACAATGGCTGACGAACAGGTAAAGCTAATATTTTAAAATGCAGGAAATATTTTTCAGACTGGATTGCTGAGGTAACGAAGCGGAAGATTGTTTTTTTGTGATCTGGATGTAAGCCATTGAGCTCCAATTTACTGGGGAATATTCGGTCAAAAATAAAAAGCTCATCTAAAAAATAACTAAAATATAAAAGCAAGCCTTAACAGGCACAAATCCCACGCTGCCATTCAAGATTGACTCCCGAAGTTTTTGGGACAACGTTTCACAGCAGCAGGCTCACTTTCCACTCTCTGCATTACGTTTCCCATCCCCTCCGTAATATTGTGCAACAAAGCAACTGCATGAACAGAGCCGCCATGCTGCAAAACCTGCAGGATGTAAAGGAATGGGACATTATTATTATCGGGGGCGGCGCTACCGGTCTCGGTGCTGCTGTTGATGCGGCTTCACGCGGGTATAAAACATTGCTGCTGGAACAATATGATTTTGCAAAGGGCACCAGCAGCCGCGCCACCAAACTGGTGCATGGCGGCGTGCGTTACCTGGCGCAGGGCAATATTAAATTAGTGATGGAAGCACTGCGGGAACGGGGTTGCCTGTTAAAAAATGCTCCGCATATTACGGCAAAACTTGCATTTGTGGTGCCGGTGTACAGCCTGTGGGATAAAATGTTTTATGGCATTGGATTGAAGATATACGATGTACTGTCAGGCAAATTGAGCATTGGCAAAACCAGGCTACTGAATAAAAAACAAACACTTGTTAACCTACCCGGGATTAGTTCTGCCAATTTAAAGGGTGGTATTTTATATTACGACGGCCAGTTTGATGATGCACGCCTGGCAATTGAACTTGCGGTGACAGCCTCGGCCCACAAAGCTGCGCTGGTAAATTATTGCAGCGTTACAGCCTTATTGAAGCGGGATGGTAGAACAAGTGGCGTAGTTGCTGAAGACAGTGTAAATAAAAAAACATTTACCATAACCGCAAAGGTTGTTATAAATGCAACGGGTGTATTTGCTGATGCTGTAATGCAAATGGATGCCCCGGAAGATGATAAGCTGGTGGCGCCGTCGCAGGGAATCCATTTGGTGGTTGACCGGAAATTTTTTCCGGGTGAAAACGCCATGATGATACCTAAAACAGATGATGGGCGGGTATTATTTGCAGTGCCCTGGCATAATAAAGTAATATTGGGCACTACTGATACACCCGTTGAACACTCTGTTGCCGAACCAAGGCCGTTGGAGGAGGAAATTGATTTTATTCTGCACCATGCAAACCGGTACCTCGATGCGAATATTGGCCGCAGCGATATTCGCAGCATGTTTGCAGGTTTACGGCCGCTGGTAAAGCAAAAACACGCTAAAAAAACATCTGTGCTTA
>Ga0206806_1116_pt1 | contig 16217 bp, 10 predicted proteins | sample Alteio_BWOrgCont_60_FD_152911 | JGI IMG/M metagenome (GOLD analysis project Ga0206806, IMG submission 152911) | Enriched cells from forest soil in Barre Woods Harvard Forest LTER site, Petersham, Massachusetts, United States -... | ecosystem: Environmental > Terrestrial > Soil > Temperate forest >... | reverse complement strand
CATCAGTGGTTAGTGACACAGCGCTGTAAGAGGGTGTAGTGCCGCCGTGCAGCACAGTTGTTGCCGTACCCGCGCTGCTTTGCTGAAGGACCCCGGTGCTGTTACCGTACAGTATGCCGCCATTAGTATTTGCCGTTGAAAATACCGGTGCCATACTAAAGGTTTGTGTCCCTGTCCAGGTATTAGCGTGTGCCGGGTTTAAACCACATATCACTGCTCCTGAAGTAGGAGAGACGGTAAGCGATCCATCCGCGTTGCTGACCGAACTTGTTCCTGATATTATAGTTTGCCACGAGGGGGCACCTCCCTGTATCTCCAGTACCTGTCCCGTACTGCCGGCAGGCAGCCTGCTCATGGCCGTTGTTCCTGATGCATAGGGCAGGTCGCCTACCGTATAGGTGGTGATGCCAGTGCCACCATTGGCAACACCCACTGTGCCCAGGCTGTATATATTCCCCGGCCATGTTACTGATAGGGGTGCTGTAGCTGATGGCGGTGATACCTTCCTGACTGTCTTTTTATTGATACCTACCACCAGTGGGCTATCTGCATTTACAGCATTTGCTACTGCAGGCAGGTACAATGTGTCACTTATGGTAACCTTATGCAGTGATACAGAATCTGTGATATTGCTGCTGCCTGCTGTTTTGGAACCCGTAAAAAAAGCAACCGCATTCTGGTTTCCGGAAATACCCAGCCCGAGGTTAACACTGTCATACTGGTGAATGAAAAGCACATAGTCACACAATGCTTTTATTGTAGCATCTTCCGCTGTGTGGTATATAGGATTGGTCATACTTTTCCCGGTCACATATGTAGTGTCCACTATGTATTTCATAGTGCTGTTTTGTGAGGCCGGTGTTTGTGAGTATGATCTAATCGTGAAGGTTGTCATAGTAACCATCATGATAACGGCTGCCCTGATTGCTGATCCCTGTGCCGTAAATAATACTTTGTGATGTTCCATATTGCTGATTTATTTGTTGATGTAATATTTCATTTACTACAAGGGCATTGTCATAGGTAAATGAGATGCCTGTTAATGCAGTATTGTTTAAGTCTTGTACTGTATTGTCATTTGCCAGTTTTACCAGGTAATCCATGCTCCCGTAGGTTATGAGGCATATATCGTACATGCTTTGCCCGGTTACTGCTGTATAGCTCTTCATGATCTTGTTGCGTTTGGATTTATATTTAATGTGCCCCCCGGGCTGGTCGTGATAACCGCGTTTGCGCAGCTATAGCCGTCGGCCTGCAACTGTTTCTTTATTGCACCCATTAACTGCTGTATTTTTCCGCTGGAACCGCGGTAGTTGCTGATACATACCCCATCTGCCGGGTATTGCTTCCACCATAATGGGCAGGCTATGATCGTATCCTGTATATGCTGCTGGTCAGATAATACATAGGTTAGGTCGCCGTTTTCTATATCCAGGTCACCGTTTTGGTCGAGTCCGAAATCATTTTGTAAAGACATAATGCAAACGTAGAAACTATGCAAATGGCAATACCGGAGTTGGGCCCAACAATATTTTTTTTAGCCTTAAAAATTTTATTAAAATGTTGCTTTACAATGAAATATAAAATATTTATTGTATAATATTATGATAATTTTATTTTATAATATTATAGAGTTATCGATGGTGTAATTAGATTAAAAACACACATTACCCAAGGTTCAACCGTTAAGAAGGAAATACACCCTACAGGTACTAATAGTCAAGTCCTATTACAGGGAGATATTGACAGGACTGACAACTACAAATTACAAAGTAAAATTTCATTAATAATATCACTCAAGCCCTTGCCAATACTGCATAAAAAATATTGTTGGGCCCAACTCCAATACCTTCAAAAATATCGTCACTACCTTGCAAATAAGTTAGAATAATACTGTGGCACACAACATTAAAACACCAAACATGCACTTTTTATCTGTCATTATACATTATCAGAAAACAAATGCACCCGATGAACTAGACCATCACCTACTCAAAGTCCGCATTATTGACCCGGAAATGAAACAATGTAAAAACGAGCAATATATAACTAACCATTTTTTACGCGCTGCATATCCGCAGCTAAATACCTGCTTACCGGCATGCTACAAAAAAACAACAGGCGTTTATAAATTTCTTCTCATTTGCAGCAGCAATTTGTATAGCTCATACATCAGAGATAAAAACCCTGCAATTTTTTTCGCTCGTTATTTCACTGTTTTTACGCTGAAATGCAACCTGGAAAATTCAATAATGATGCAAATTTGTTTTTTCATAGAAAAATATTTACTTTGCAAGGAGAATATATTTTTATTTTAATTGAAAGTTAGTTTTTGTTTTTTAGCAGTTTTTTATCATAAAATAGATTGATCAAATAAAACAATAGCATTATTAACCATCCTGTATGAAAAAACTTTATTTATTATCCCTTACTTGCCTATTAAGCATTGCCGTATCTGCCCAAACAACAGTTGTAACGATATTTTGTGACTCTGTAGCTTATGGAACAGGAAATTCGACAGCTACTGTGCGGACAAATAATACTATGCAATTTACGAGCACCACAAAACGGGCATATGCAGTATTTGACCTGTCTTCTATCCCGGCTGGTACCGTAATAGATAGTTGTGAAATAGGGTTCCGTGTGACCGGTTATACACCCGCTGCTGGTGCAGCCCCTACGGTGCATAACACATATGGCTACGCAGGAAACCTGGCTTCCGTAACTACAGCCGCTGCACTTTTCCCTGATCTCACTACTCCTGATGCTACACTGCTCACTAATCAAGCATATACAACTGGAACCGGCAACAGATTGTTAGCTACAACTGTTGCAATGCAAAATTTCATGTCTGCAAATACAGGGGACACAGTTTCCATAGCCTGGACTGGAGGTAGCACACATACTTATACAATACATGGCTGGATGGCAGGTGTTCCAACTGTGAGTACCGCAACGACAAGACCATGGATTGCTTTGAAATATTGCAACGGAGTAACAGGCGTTAGTGCTTCTGTTACTCCAACGCCTATATGCCCCGGTGATACTTTGACACTTTCGGGTAATGCTGGTACGGGTACTACGTCTTATTCATGGGCAGGTCCTGGTGGCTTTACATCATCAGCGTTAGATACACAAATTGTAGCGGTTGCTGGTGTGTACACATTCACTGCGTATAATTCCGGTGGTTGTGGCACCAACATTATGAATACAGTAACGTTAAACGCTGTACCTACAGCGGTAACCGCCTCTGTTACACCTACTACGTTATGTTCGGGTTCTACAATTACACTTACCGGCCATGCCACGGTTACCGGCACGCCGGTTTATTCGTGGGTTGGGCCGGGTGGTTTTTCAGCAACCACTTTAAGCGCTACTGATGTTACTAATGATCTGTCGTCAGGCATATATACATTCACAGCTACCAATGGAGTAGGGTGTTCTGTTTCCGCTACTACGGCAAGTATTAATGTTATTATTTCGCCTGCGCCCATTACCGGTGCATCTTCAATATGCTACGGTGACATTACCAGTGATACCACAACATTGTCAGACGCCACGGGTATAGGGGTTTGGAGCATTGCACCTACTTCTATTGCTACCATCAGCGCTACAGGCCAGGTCACCGCGATATCCCCGGCAGGTGGTGTGGCTACAGTATCTTACGGATGTGGTACCAGTGCTACGTTCCCTATTACAATAAACCCTATGCCGTCCCCAATTACCGGTGTGGATAGTGTATGCCAGGGATCTTATGATAACCTTTATTCTTTGCCTCCTGTTTCGGGAGGGGTATGGAGCAGCAGCCTTACATCTATTGCTACCGTTGATGCCGTGACGGGTATTGTATATGGCGAGAATCCCGGATCAGCTATTATCAGCTATACAAATCCTGCTACTACCTGCTATACTACTTATCCAATGCTGGTAAATCCATTGCCGCTTAGTTCGCCGGTTACTGGTACACTTCATGAATGCGCAGGATTAACCACAATGCTCAGTGATGTAGCGCCCGGTGGTACATGGGAGAGCCTGGATCCAAGTATAGCAAGTATAAGTACATCAGGCCTGGTCACTGGTATCCATGGTGGTACTACCACGATCTTATATGCCAATGGTTGCGGTACTTCATCAGCCATTGATACTGTATATAGTTTGCCTGCACCTATTGCCGGTGATTTTTCAGCCTGCATCGGTTCCCTGTACCTGCTTACTGATGATACCATCGGTGGCTCATGGAGTATTACCGGTCCGGGCAGTGCTTCTATAGCTTCTATCAGCCCCTCTGCCACAGGCGGTGGCGTTGTTACCCCGATGACTGCAGGTACAGTAACTGTCGTTTACACATTGCCAACAACTTGTTTGGTGACAGCTACCGAAATGGTTAATGCCGCGCCTACGGTTTATAGTGTTACAGGAGGCGGGCCATATTGCGCAGGTTATCCTGGAATAGCCGTTGGCTTGAGTGGTTCAGATGCAATCGATGTCATATACCAGTTGTATTATGGAGTGTCATTGGTAGATACGCCTTTCCCGTGTACTACTGCCCCAATAAATTTTGGATTGCAAACACTGGCGGGAACTTATACCGTATTGGCTACTAATACCCTTTCAGGTTGCGCCAGTATCATGGCCGGTAGCGCCACTGTAAGTATTGATTCCGTATTTACTAATGATTCAGTGACCCTGGCAACGGGAGCTATGGATTCTGTTTGTAATGGTACTGCGGTTACTTATGTTGCTAATCCTGTGGGTGGCGGTACATCACCGTCTTACCAATGGAGCGTCAATGGAACGCCTGTAGCGGGAGTAACTAGTGATACCTATACATATACACCTGCCAATGGAGATGTGGTGAATTGTATAATGACCAGCAGTTATCTCTGCCCGATACCGTTAACCACAGCTTATTCAACCTTGATGACTGTGCAGCCTTATGGTACGCCATCTGTTGTGACCAGTTATACACCCGATTCTATTATATGTAGCGGATCGCCTGCAACATTTATGACCTGGCCCAGCTTTGGTGGCAGCACACCGGTTTATAGCTGGTTAGTTAATGATACGGTTCGGGGTACCGGATCTACATTTACTTATGATCCGTCTGATGGTGACATTGTTTCCTGTATATTGTATAGTGACTATGGATGTCGCCTTGTTGATTCGGCTAACAGCAATAAGGACACAATGGATGTGCTTCCTTTGATCGTACCTTCTTTCACTATACTTGCCTTGCCAGGCTCTACCGTTAATATCGGGGATGACGTAACACTTATTGCGTTACTTACAAATGGAGGAAGTAACCCTACTTATCAATGGTATATCAATGGTGTTGCATTCCCCGGAGAAACCACAGATACATTCTTTTATAACGACTTTGTGTCCGGTGATTCGGTATCATGTGCTATTATCAACAGCGGTACCTGTGCGGAAATCACCACCTACAACTGGGTAATTATCAGCGAATATCCTTTAGGTGTACAGCAGGTAGGGTTACCAACTGCTGATGTACACATAGCGCCAAATCCTAACAATGGCTCGTTTACGCTAACCGGAACATGGGATGTTGCTAATAATGATGATATATCAATGGAAATTACCAATATGCTGGGACAGGTAGTCTATAAAAACAATATCAAGGCATTACAGGGCAAAATAAACGAACCTGTATCTGTAGATAATAAATTGCCTAATGGCGTCTACTTGTTAAATCTGCGCCAGGGTGATGTAAGTAAGGTCATCCGGTTTGTGGTAGAATAATACAGAGCAGTATTAAAATACTAACCTAAAAAAGATGTTTGACGATAGTCAAACATCTTTTTTAATATACAAGCATATTGCCAATGCTGATGTTTATATGTTTTAAATGTATTATTGTAAATTAATAGTAGTTTTTATTTTCTTTATTTGATATTTCTGCTTATCTTTCTTGGATATCACCTGGTATATAAGAGTTTGACCTGCCTCTTACCTTGTTAAAAGACCCTGGCTTTGTGAATTTCAGGAAATTAAATTTTATTCTGAAACCTTATCAATTGCTATACCACTTTTTAGTTTTAACCCCTTGCGTTTTCTATTTTAATGAGAAGAAGTATCAGGAAAATATTACTGTCATTCAAGTTCAGGATACTGTTCAGCTATTTCGTTTTGATAAGTATACTGCTGATCTGGATCGGGGTTTATATTTTCATGAACAATAAACAAAGGCGTCTCAACCTTTTTACTTTCCACCTGACACAGCTACAGGATCATTATTTCGAAAGTGACCGCCACCTGGAGCATTTTGTATTGACAGGCTTTCACGAAGCGCCTTTTTATGCTACGGGCAGGCAAATGGACATAGATCTTTTTTTAGAGGAACAAAATAACGCAATAAATAACCTGGATGAATTAAAAACGGAAGCCGGGAAAGAGCATGTCGCTATCAATGATAAACTGGATAAATTGATAGGGCTGCATAAAGCCCTTGCAGATTCAGTGGCGCAGTTGAAGGGGCTTTATTTAAAAAAAGGGTTTAATGTTTATGGCACGGAAGGGCTCGTGCACAGGTATGCCCACTTGCTGGAAGATTCTTTTAAAATTTCCAAAGTAGATATTTTAATGCTTCGCAGGCGCGAAAAAGACTTTCTGCTTAGGGAAGATCCAAAGTATGCCACTGAATTTGACCAGATCATTGATAAGGATATAAAAGTGTATGCAGGATCTCCGGGAGCATTAAAAACCCTTATCAATTACAGGAATGCTTTTTCTGATCTTGTAAATTGTGTACACCGTATAGGCATAAGTGATAGGCATGGCTTGTATGGCAATATTCAGTACACCATCAACCAGCTTGACGCACAGTATCTCTCGGCTAATACAAGCGTTACCAAAATGACTACAGGCCTTGGTACTAGCTTTAAAAAAGTACTGATAGATATATCCATTATTCTTTTGCTCCTGGTTGTGGCACTGAGCATTATTTTATCAGATATACTTACGCACGGCATAAAGAAACTGAATAAAAATATACGGCTTTTTATCAGGTCCCGTTTCAAAGAGGATGGTCCGGAATTTGATAAGTTGATATCCGGTATTACAGAAGTGGAGTGGCTTAATAAGAATTTCAGATTACTAAGACAAACACTGAGGCACACCCTTACGGATCTTGAGAACTCTGTTAATGAAGAGAAAAAAGTATCTGCCGATCTTGCAGCAACTGTTGCAAAACTGAGTGTGCATATGGAGGAAATAGAGCATCAGAAAAGGCAGATAGAGAAATCAGAGGCTAAGCTTAATGCTTTTTTCAATAGTGCAACCAGTTGCCATATTATGGTAGGAGGCGATCTTTCTGTGATTACTTTCAACAGGGCTGCAGTTACATTTATACATGACCTTTTTGGTAAGGAGCTTAGAAAAGGTATTCACGTCCTCTATTTTTTAAACGAAGAATATATTGACAGGTTTATTGATGATTATCAAAAAGCACTGGCAGGGGAGTTCATCAGGGAAGAACGGCTCTTTACCTATCCATCTGGTCACGGACTGTGGTGGGAAGTAAGCTTTGTGCCTGCTGTAGACAGCTCAGGGAAGATATTTGCTGTGTCTTTTAATGCTACCAACATTAATGAGACCAAGACGCACTCAAATAAGATCAGGGAGCAGCATGACATATTGCTCAAAATAGCCCATATCCAGTCGCATGAGATACGTGGGCCGGTAGCCACTATGATGGGTATCATGAATATCATCAGGGATGAGGAGAATTTTTGTGCGGAATACCTCGCTATGCTGGAAGAAGTGGCACATGCCATTGATAAGCGTATTCACGAGATCGTGGACTATACCAAGCAGGTCTCATAGGTCCGGTGCCCTTATTTTTCTAATTGTGGTTTGATATCAGAGAGAAAAAATCCATTCCATATATGCATTGCAAATGTGCTGGTAGGGTGGTATTGGTCCAGCTTGTTCAGGACAGGCTGCAGGTCTTTATACTTTATCCAGAAAGGCGTTTCAGGGAATGAATGTGTTGTGGGTAAATTCAATACGGGTGTAATAGCTTTTATTATAATTTCTGTTTTCCCTACTGTGGGTTGAAAAGTAAATCCTTCCAGTATTTTATATTGTTCAATGGCCTGGTAGTTGATTTGTGCATGTGCAGTTGTGTACATATTCTGGCCGGTAACAGGATCCGTAACTTCTATTGTATCTATCCGGGCTGATGAGGTCTGTTTCACCACCTCCATCATTGTCAACTGCCTGCTCAATGGTTTTAACTCTGCATTCCATGCAGGCAAGGTGCCGTTTCTTGCATCTCCGATCATGATCTCCGATAAAAGAGAATCGTCTGCCTCCTCCCTATAAAAATGCGTCCTGTCATTGTCAGGTAATTTGTCATCTATTACCATAATCGCATTCGCTTGCATTGGTGTTGCACTTGTGTTGTCATATTTTGGAGTTCCGAAATTTGCTTGCCATATATAGTTGGTAAGTTTATTCAGTTGTTTAGGGTCTTCACGTTTTAAAAGCTCACAAAGGTCTTTATAGCTAATACGGAACAGGGATCTGCTCCCCCGGTACACGTTATCATCGCCGTATATGTCTATTGACGGCGCTATAGAAGCTATCTGCACATTGATCTTACCGCTTGCGGGGTCAAATGACCATTCCTCGGTCACCTTATAATGGTATACCGCATCGGGTACAAGGCCGTGTGTGGTAAAGACAACGGTTACTGTCCCTGATATGGGGTCAGATACCTCAGTAGTGTCAGTCAGTGTATTAAATATGCTCCGGAAGTCTTTCATGGGCATCTTCATACTCAGATCAGGTTGCTGTGGGTCATATGCGGTCATCTTTCCTGCATCTACCGCGTCTTCTATCATTTTTAGCAGCGGCTTATCTTTTGTTTTTCCCTGGTGCGTAATAGTGTCGCGGGTATCTATTAGCCAGGAAACCTTTTTTTTCCATGGCAGTCCGTTATTATTGTCCTGTGCCTGTGCGGACAGGCAACAAAGCACCAAAATGAAATGCAGTAATATGATTTTCATAAAATTGCAGGTTTTATTTATGCCGTTCTAAAACTGATATAATAAATGTAAATTAAATAAAAGATAAAATCAAATTGGTAAATGATAATTGTTTGGGGCTAATTGCCATGAAAAGGTGTATTGGGGTAAATGTATAGATGTACCTTTGCTTTGGCGTGCTGCTGCTTCTTTACATTTTACCTTTCAACTAAATAAATGCATTCAAAACTCCTTATAAAAAACATGGTCTGCCATCGTTGTGTGCTTGCAGTTGAGGCCATTTTAAAAGAAGAAGCTATTCCGTATCATAGCGTCATAATAGGAGAAGTGGAGCTGGAAAACGACCTGGCTGTAACGCAAAGAAAAAGATTAGCTGCCAGGCTGGAGCAAGTAGGTTTTGAGCTTATTGACGACCGGGTGGGTGCCCTGGTGGAACAGGTAAAACAACTAGTCATAAAAACAGCCCGCAGGCAGCCGGATGCAGCGGAAGTTAAAACGAACCTTTCCCATTTTCTTTCACGGCAGCTACACCACGAGTATACTTATTTAAGCAGCCTTTTCTCCTCGGTAGAGGGTCGTACTATAGAGCATTACTATATCGAGCAAAGAATAGAATATGCTAAGGAGCTCTTAATATATGGGCAATTGACTTTGTCTGAAATAGCCATTCAACTTGGGTACAGCAGCACGGCACACTTGTCTTCACAATTCAAAAAGGTGACCGGCCTTACGCCTTCTTATTTCAAGCAGATGGGTGCCGGCAGGAAACCGTTGGACAAAGTATAGGAATTCCCAAAATTATGTAAACCTTACACAAAGTAGTGTAACAGCCATGAACTATGTCCATGCTACCTTTGTATCATTAAATATTTATAAAACAAAAGTTATGAAAACACAAATGACCAAGCCAGCTACTGCCGGTAAATGTAATAACCCCAACTGTACCTGCGAAGATTGTACCTGCGAAAACTGCACTTGCGGTATGGGTAGCTAGGTCTTCCTGAATTACTGAATCAAAGCCGCCTCTATAAGGGCGGCTTGTTTGTATATGTAATGAACTATTAACAAAATTCTTTCTTTATTTTTGCCTGCTAGAAAGCCTTTTATGAGAAAATTTTTCCGGTTCATCTTTATTACAATAAGCATATTCATCCTGTTATTTGCGGCAGCGGCAATTATCATTCCTATTATGTATAAGGATAAAATACTTGCTGTGGTGAAGACAGAGCTCAATGAGAACCTGGATGCGAAAACGGACTTTAAAGATATTTCCATTTCCCTGTATCATAACTTCCCGCATCTATCTGTAAGGATAAATGATCTTACTATTATTGGTAAAGAAGCTTTTAGGCATGATACGCTTATTGCGGTGAAACAGGCTGACCTGGTGCTGGATATAAAGAAGGCCATAAAAGGGAAATATGATATTTTGAAAATAGACCTTGTAGATCCACGTATACATGCAATAGTGAACGCCAGGGGTGTGGCCAACTGGAATATTGTAAAGCCTACCCCGGCAGCACAACCTACGAAGGAAAGCCCGCATCGCTTTTCTGTAAGCCTGCGCCATTATGCTATAATGCATGGCTATATCACTTATAAGGACGACAGGCGCAAAGTATCTGTAACGATAGACGACCTGGTACATGAAGGCTCAGGGGCATTTGCAAGCGATGATTTTACACTGAAAACAAAAACATCTATTGGCGCTATGACCGTAGTTTCCGGGAAGATACCTTATATCTCCAAAGTGAAAACGAGCATGGACTTTGATATTGATGTAGATAACAAAAACAATAAGTACAGTTTTGATACGAAGGATATAAAAGTGAACGGCCTGAACGTTTCTGCAAAGGGGTATGTGCAAATGCCGGATACCCTGCATACCGCTGTGGATATACAGTTCAGTACACCATCAAATGATTTTAAGGATATACTGTCTTTGGTGCCGGGCATATACCAGGAAGATTTTAAAGACATTCAAACATCAGGCAAGGCTACTTTATCCGGTACTATTAAAGGGATTTATGACCAGCACCAGGTACCCGGTTTTAATATCGACCTTGGGATACAGAATGGTTCATTCCAGTATCCCGGCTTGCCACAGAAGGTAAGCAACATTCAGCTAACCTTAAATGCCAATAACCCGGACGGCAACCCTGACCATACTGTTATCAACCTTTCAAAAGCGCATGTTGATTTCGGGCCGCTGCCTTTTGATTTTCACCTGCTTATGAAAAATCCTGTTTCGAGCCAGTGGGTGGAAGCGCACGCTAAAGGCAGGATAGACCTGTCACAACTCGGCATGTTTGTGAAGTTACCGGAGGGGACTAAAATCTCAGGCCTTATAGATGCCGATGTAGCTGTGATGTGCCCTATGGCGGAAGTTGAGAAAAAAGATTTTGACTCTGTTGGTGCCAGCGGCACTATATCTATCAATAACCTCAGCTATGCATCAAAAGATTATCCCGGTACTTTTAACCTCACCAGCCTTTCGCTCGCTTTTGATCCGGACAGTGTAACGGTGACCGATCTGAAAGCACAATACCTGAACACTAATTTTACGGGGGAGGGGCGGGTGCATAATTTACTTGGGTACTACCTGCACAATGGTATACTCAGCGGCGCGTTGCGCCTCACCGCTGATCATATAGATGGGAACAAATGGAAACAAACGTTTACTACCGGGCAACCAAAACCAACTACACCGGCTCCCGCAGAAACCCCATTTGTGGCCCCGGCTGACCTGAATATTTCTTTTACGGCGCAGGTGGATGAAATAGAATATGACCATGTGAAAATAAAGAACGTGCAGGGGCTGATGGTAATAGGCAACGAGATAATAAATATACAGGACGTGCAGGCCCACGCCCTTGATGGCGATGTGAATATTAACGGACATTACTCTTCCATAGCTGACAAACTGAATCCTGATCTCGATTTTGAATACAAAGTTTCATTAGGCCGACTGACTGTTTTTCATAAACATATAACCAGTTTGTAAGCCCACAGGGAGCGCATGCTATCTAAGTGCTGATTATGCATTTCCGTTTTGTATTAATATATCCGGCGAAACCGGTATCTTTATTATATACCTTTGTTCAGCTTGATTTACTAAAACCAATGTCTATGAACAGATTTTTTGTCCTTACCCTCATTGCATTGATATTGCTATTTGCATCCTGCAAAAAAATCGTCAAATACGGGTTGTGCATATACGCTATACGGATACACAGGGGGCAGTTCCTATAACTCAGAGTTTATATTCGGACCGGTTAACCTCTCGTCAGCTACTATCACCAGCAGGGCACAGTTTGAAAGCAATATAAACAATGACGGTGCTGCATTTAATACGGCTGATAATTGTTATTATGTCTTCAGGCAAACCGCCCCGGACTCACTGATAAAGATAAGCCTTAGCGGAGCCATTACCAGCATCAACAAATCGCCCAGCGATGGTTCTAATTATGTGGGCGTTGTATATAATCCTGTGGTGGGCAGCTTATATTGTATAAAGGACGGCAACCTTGCTACGATGGCTATATCCGGTACCAGCTATTCGGCAACAACTGTTTTAGATGGTGTGGCAGGTATCTCTGCAATAGATAATACCAACGGGGCTATGTATTACCAGGCATCAAGCAACGATACTTTTTATGTGTATCAGTATAGTCCGCAACAGGCTACTTCCAGTATAGTTGCTACAGTAACCGGGGTGTACAATATATATGGGTTGCAGTGCAATAGCAGTACCCATATGCTGTATGCAGTAAGAGCAAATGAAGTGGCGCCGTATTTTGATCTTGTACAAATAAATCCATCAACGGGAGGTATCACATCTATCAGCTCTTTAAATTACAGTAATTCGCCGGCGTATTGTTCGGCTGTTATAGATCCGTGTAATAATGAGTACATCTTCTCTGTAGGCGGGGATGTGTCCGGCTCCGGCAATTCTTATTTTGTAGACCAGTACAATTTATCGGGTGTGCTGTTGCAACACACGGCAACAACGGGTATGCTGGAAGGGTTGCAGGAAGCAAAATAGCCGAATCAAATAAAGACTTTTTTGGCAATACACTTAACTGGTGTGAGTGAAGTCCTCTATAAGATGTATCCTTTGGTCAAGGGCCTGAACGGCATCTTCCATCATTTTTATATACTCTTCAGGAGGGTTATAGCCTTCGTCCCTGATGATGTTTATGAGGCCCATCAGTGAACATACGGGGCCGCGGAACTCGTGGGAGAGCACTATAGATATATTATCGAGCGCCTTTTTCTGGTTCTCCACATTCTGAAGCTGTTCACTCAATAGTTTGTTGCTCAGTTCCAGCTCCATGATATTGGTGATCTTTTGTGAAAGGAGTTCTAGTGTCTTCAGGGCTGCCTGTGAAAGGGTCTTGGGCTTTGTATCCATTACCAGCAAGCTCCCGATGACGGTGCCATTGGTTACCTGCAAGGGAATGCCTGCACAAAAACGTACCACCGGGTCTGTGTTCTCAGGGAAGGCTTCTGTAAAAGCGGCATCAAGGGCGGTGTCATTGATAAGCAACCGCTTACCCTCAATAGTGGCCTGGTTGAAGAAGGATATCTCCTTTGAAATGACCTCTATGTCAAAACCAATGTTGGCAATAAGGTAATCGTTCTCGTTGTCAGAGAGTATAATTGATGCGAGTGCGGTACCGCATATTTCTGTGGCAAGGGTTACGATCTCATCAAATTCTTTGGAATCATTATGTTTTGTGTTATTAAATATATCTGCAATAAACAAACCGTCTAACTGACTTTTCATAATATATAAGAATCCAATGAATTATAAGAGGTTCGTAAAAATAATATATAATTATTACAAGAGGCGAATTATATAGTTATTGAAATGTAAATAACCATTTGTTTTAATTCAGTTCTAAACGTTGTTGAAACTATTTTTCCATTTTTCGCCGGGTATCAACCTTCCTTGTGGAGCAAGATCGTAGGCCATCTTATAGAGTAGTGCCGGCATGAGCTGCAGCATTTATCTGTCGAGAGAGGTATTGAGGTGCCATTGCAGATCGTGGGAGGAAAAAATATAGAAGGAGAGGTAAACCAGCAGGCAAAAGATGAGCATGACGAAATGCAGGGATGGGCGCTTTCGGCGGAGCATGCATAGTGCGAGGTATATAAAGAACAATATCTCCATGTAGTGAAATTTGTCATGAAGGTTATCTTTGAATGTGTTAAAAATAAGCCGGTAGCTGGCTGCATCAAAAGCCTGGGAAAGAGTTTTTGTTGTAAAGCCGGAGGTAATATCATTAGGCGGGGCATAGCATAACTTAAAGACCAGTAATGCCAATAATGGTAAGACTAATCCCGTAAACGTATACCTGATATTTTTTTTATCGAAAAATACTATGGCATTAAAGGCAAGGAAAACGAGCGCGAGTATGGCGCCTTCATTCTTTGTCCAGGCACAACAACCGAGGAAGGCGGCTGAAATGATAATGTATTTCTTATGTGCTACAGATTGGTCTAAGCTGATAAGGGCGCAGAGCAGGAAAAAAGCAAGCGGGGTATCGGCATACTGAGAAATGCCGGTGTGGACGAAGAAAGTGTCTGTAACTATCAAATACAGTACTATAGCTGCGATGAGCAGATTTTTTTTTGCCAGGGCGGAAAACAAAATGGCTACAATGGCGATGGTAATGAAGACACTAAATGCAAACGGTATGAACATATAACCCCTGCCTGAGCATAGCCGAATAAGAAAGCCGAAAAATGAAGGCAGGCATAGGGGGTAATCGGGGTGGTCATTACCGTGGTTCACGAACATCATTTGCCAGTGGGCGCTATCAGAGAGGAAGCGGGCATGATAGTTCCAGATGGCCCATGCATCCCAGCCGCCATGCCTGTCAGAGAACAGGTAAATGTCGTGACCAAGCCATGTGAGTCCGGCGATAACGATTACGGTGTAAAGCTCTGTATGCCGCTCCGGGGTGGTGATTGCCGGTACTGCTTTTTTGAACCAGGTGAACAGGAGGATGATGCCTGCAGCCACGACTGCTAATATTACTGGCATAGGGGCACGCATGACCAATAGCAGGAAGTACATGATGCTGATGCAAACCATGGACAAGCCAGCCAAAAATATATGTCGGATCGAATTTTGCATCAGTTGCTGATAAGGGTATAGGTCATATTATCATCTTTATTTTGCCAGAGTATTTTTTTGTTATTGGCTACATGGTTCATCATACTGTCATTATCTTTTTTGTTGCAGATGATGAGCGTAGTATCTGTACCGGGCTTGGGATAGTATATATGCCTTGGCGTGAGCAGATATTTTGTGTATACCATGTATTCCAGTTTTACATTAATGAGTTGTAAGGACAGTGGGCTTTCTTTAGGGATGACCTGCCGGATGCCGGAGATGGCGTTTTCGAAATGGTCCATTTCATCTGGCGACTGCACGAATTTACGGTGGGCCAGAATTGATACCACTGCTACCGTAAGTATGATGAGTATGGAGGTTTTCAAATTAAAAAGTCGAAAGTCGAAAGTTGTGGATAAAAATTGCAAATTACATGTTTTGTCTGCATGTTTTGTGGGGATATGAAGTTATACCCATAGAGGGATCTTTTACCTGAGTGTCGGGGAACTTATGTATTGCCTATATTTATATTATTTATTTTTATTGTGAATAATGCGGACTTAGAACGTCTCATGGTCGAGTTCATCGGGGTTTTTCTGATTAATGAAAATTTTTGTTATATATAAGTGGCATTTAGTGGATAGTTGGGAGTATGGGATACTAAAGGTGATGTTATTTTCATGATTGAGTTTGTTGTGTTTTTTTAGTTTGTATACAAAGGTAAATTGGGTATTTTGATATGCTGGAAGTTGGGCCCAACAATATTTTTTTTACGCTGTGGGAGCGGGTTTTAGGTATGTTATAGGTGTAAATTAAATGTGATGAAATGTGGGTGAATGTGATTTGTGGGTTTTCGGTAGTTCGGTCGGCTCACTATAGAAGGTTGTCTGACCTCGAATTATTGAAATTTTTAGAATTAATGAATTCTTCTTTGTGTTTCAATCTCAAAAAAATTCTCTATTCTTTAATTCTGTGAATTAGGGTTTAGGACAATTTCTGATCGCATATTACCATTGGAGATTTGGAAGTCGAAAAGACAATACCAAAATTGGGGTTATTTTACTGCCTGGTAGTAGTAGTTGATT
>Ga0206806_1114_pt1 | contig 16322 bp, 6 predicted proteins | sample Alteio_BWOrgCont_60_FD_152911 | JGI IMG/M metagenome (GOLD analysis project Ga0206806, IMG submission 152911) | Enriched cells from forest soil in Barre Woods Harvard Forest LTER site, Petersham, Massachusetts, United States -... | ecosystem: Environmental > Terrestrial > Soil > Temperate forest > O... | reverse complement strand
TAACAAAAAGTTTGCGCCATAATCATTAATACGTGTTACATCCTCCACCTCAGGGTATTCAGCCTTAATTGTTGGCCCCAAAATTTTTGGCGTGTTATTCCATGCTACCAGGTTACCTTCTGCGGTTTTATCACGATTGTTGGCAACATACATCCTGTCAATCTTTGTGTAAAAACTGTCGTGGCTTAATTCATTCTGTATCCACAATAAAATAAGTATTACACTCGCCATGCAAATAGCAAGCCCGCTGATGTTAATAAAAGTGTGTGCTTTGTTTTTAAGCAGGTTGCGTAAGGCCAGCTTTACATAGTTTTTAAACATAGTTTCAGTTTATAGTTACAAGTTACATGTTCCGGTTACAGTTGTTTTAAGTGAATAACATAACGGCTTGCCCGGCATAATAGTATTCACTTAGCTTTTTTACTGCTATTAAGCTTCCATTGCGTCGCACACTTCATCTTTCAATTCAATATTCAGCAACAACACTGCTGCTCTCCACGCTTTCACTATTCACAATTGACGATTCACGATTCACGTTCTTATTCCGCCTTCAAACTCTTCGCAGGATTAACCATAGCTGCTTTTATTGCCTGGAAGCCAATAGTAAGCAGGGTAATGCCTATAATACAAACACCGGTTATAACAAATATCATTGCGCCTATGCCTGTGCGGTATGCAAAACTTTGCAACCACGCGTGCATAACCCACCATGCAATGGGAAACGAAACAACAATTGAAACAATAACCAGCTTTAAAAAATCTGCAGAGAGCATTACCGCAATGTTGCTAACGGTTGCGCCAATTACTTTGCGTATGCTAATTTCCTTCTGTCTCTTTAGTGCGGTAAAAGCAGCCAGCCCAAACAGGCCAAGGCACGAAATAATAATGGCCATGCCCGCAAAATACCTTGACAAAACAGCCACCCTTTGTTCGCTTACATATAGGGCACGGTAATCAGCGTCCATAAACGCAAAGTCAAAAGGTACGCCCGGGTTGTATTTTTTATACAAAGCCTCAATGGATGCGAGGGTTTGCTTTTCAGTGCCTGCTTTTATTTTAACAACAATATTCCCTGTGTTTTTGCTATAACTTATAAAATATGGGCCAACCTTATTATACATGCTTTCATAATTAAAATCTTTAACTACTCCTATAATGTGTTGCTTGCTGCCCCATAGCTGCACAGGCATGCCAATTGGATTTTTAAGGTGCATCATTTTTATAGCAGTTTCGTTAAATATTACGCCGGCCGTATCTGTTGGAAAATTTCTTGAAAACGTACGGCCTTCCTTCATTTGCAGGCCCATTGTTTCAGGAAAATCAAAGTCAGCATAATTGCCGCTAAATTCAATTCTTTCGGTTTTGCCGGGCCAGCTAATACCCCCGCCGCCGCTATGGTTGCTAAGCAAATCGCCTTCCATATTGGTGGCTTTTACAACGCCCGGTATCGCTTTTATTTCGCTAATAAAAACCTGTTCGTTAGCGCCGATATTGCCATCATTAGCAAAGTGTATGATATTATCCCGGTTATAGCCCAGGTTTTTGTTTTGTATTAACTGCATTTGCTGGTAAACAACAACAACAGCTATAATTAATACTGCCGAAACAGCAAACTGAAAAACTACCAGCCCTTTGCGCACCCATGATTCGCTGCCCGATGTTTGCAACCTGCCTTTTAATACGGCTACAGGCTTAAATTTTGAAAGGTATAACGCAGGGTAACTGCCGGCAACAAAGCCTGTTATAATAGTAATGGCTAATACAGCTATTATTACGCCAGGCGTAAAAGGCATGCTTAATTGCTTACCGGTAATTTGGCTAAAGGCTGGTAATAAGGCCGTTGCAAGTGTAAGTGCAACAACCATTGCAAAAACTGTTATAAGCATCGATTCAATAATGTACTGCCATGCAAGCATTGCGCGGGATGCACCCATCACTTTTTTTACACCAACTTCCTTCATCCTGCCCGCAGCTTTTGCGGTGCTAAGGTTCATAAAGTTTATACAGGCAATTGCCAGTATAAAAATTGCGATAACTGCAAACAGCTCAACATAAAAAATACGGCCGCCCGCAACTTCCCCATTCTCATAGTGGTTCTGCAGGTACCTTTGTGAATACTTTTGTATAAACAAGGTTTCAAGCCATTTTAGTGCATCCTTGTTTCCTTTAAACTTATCCCTGACAAAATTGGCCAGCTTTTTATTTAATTGTTCTGCATTAACACCTTTCTTTAATAGTATGTAGGTATAAGGCGAACTGCTAAACCAGTTTATGTCATGCTTAATTGTGGAAAAATATTGCTCATGTGTGAACACAACATCAAACTGCATTGATGAAGCTGCCGGCACTTTAAATACACCTGAAACTGTGTACACACCATTAATACCCTTCGGCGCATCTTTTCCTTTGTTCCACGTTATTGTTTTGCCAATAACATCTCCAGAGTTAAACATCTTCAAGGCCATTGCCCCGCTAAGCAAAACATTTGTTTTATTAACCAGTACCGTGTTTTTATCACCATGAATTAGAGGAAAGGAAAACACATTAAAAAAGTTGCTGGTAGCGAAAATTTCTTTTGCTTTAAAACCTTTGCTGGCATTTGCTGCTGTAATAACGCCTGCCGGCTCGTCCCAGTAAGGCGCTTGTACTACTACAGCATCCTGTATTTCTGGCACCTCTGCAAGCAGGGTTTTGCCCAGCAGGTCCTGCGTATGATCATTTACGCTAATGCTTCCATCACCATCCGTCCCCCTTTTCAATACCTGGTAAAGCCTGTCGCCATTTGTATGAAATTTGTCGACGCTAATTTCATCAGCAACCCATATATAGATCAGCAGTGCGCAGGCAAGGCCTGTGGCCAGCCCCAACAAATTAAGTGCTGTAAAGCGGCGGTCTTTTATCATATTCCGCCAGGCTATTTTTATATTGTTCCTAAACATATTTTTAGTTGCTCGTCATCATTTTAAAAGGTTATCAAAACATTTATACTTTATAATATTCTTACCTGCTCCGCAACACCCTCTCCACTTGTGGAGAGGGCAGGGGTGAGGTTATTCCGTTCTCAAACTCTTTACCGGGTTTGCAAATGCCGCCCTAACCGCATGGTACCCTACGGTTACTGCAGCAATAACAAACATTAACACTATCGTCATTACAAAATATAACGGACTAATATTTATGCGGTATTTAAAATTTTCGAGCCAGCCACTCATAAGCAGCCATGCGGCTGGAGACGCAATAAGAAAAGCGATAAGTATAAGGCGTGCAAACTCTTTTCCGAATATCCATAGTATCTGCGATACTGTGCTGCCCAATACTTTTCTTATACCTATTTCCTTAGTTTTTTGCACGGCCATAAACATTACCAGCCCATACAGGCCAAGGCAACCAATAAATATAGCAATCAGGGCAAAAACCTGTACAAGGTTCAGCATCGTTTGCTCAGTTTCATAAAATTCAGCAATACTGTCATCTAAAAACTGGTAGCTATATATTTGATTGGGATAAACACTGCTCCATGCTTTTTCCAACGCAGGCAAAACTGTTTTGGCGTTATTCATGTTTATTTTAACCGCATAATTGTTGTATTGGCTTTTGTATGTGCTTATGCAAATAGGTTTAATATCTGAATGAAATGAAGCATCATGAAAATCTTTTACAATGCCCACGATGGTTGCCCGTTTTGTGCCGTTAAAAGTTATTGTTTTAGCCAACAATTGCGACACATCTGTAACATTCATCTTTTTTGCAAACGTTTCGTTAACCAGGCATTCGCGCACTGTGTCGGATGGATAAAGGTTTCGGCCTGCAACCAAATCAAGGCCAAAGGTTGGTACATAGTCAGCATCGCCAGCTCTTATACCTAACGAAAACACTTCGTCCTCAGCATCATGCTCAAACCTAAAAGATGTATTCCAGTTCTGCCCGGCTGACGGTGCGGCATAACAGGAGGTTACATTTTGCACGCCGGCAAGATGAGATGAAAGGGCTTTAAATGTATTTATAGTTGTACCGGTTGTATCTGCACCAATAGGTATCATTACAACAGCATCTTTATTAAATCCCAGGTCAGATGTTTTTGCATAACGCATTTGAAAGCCAATAACTATCATGCCTATGATAAGCATTTGCGAAATAGCAAACTGTGTTATTATGAGCGCCCGCCTTGTATTAAATCCGCCAATATTTTGCTGCGATATTTTGCCTTTTAATGCAACAACCGGCCTGAAACGTGCAAGTACAAGCCCTGGGTAGGAGCCTGCAAGAAAAGTGATTATTGCCGCAAGCACAATAGTGAATAACAATAACCTGTCATCGTAAATATGAATGCTCATTTGCGTTTTAAACAGCGTATTTGCGTAAGGCATTAACAGTACTGCCAGGGTTATTGCTACAGCGATACCAATAATGGTAATAAGTGCTGTTTCAATAATAAATTGCCAGAAAAGCTGGCTGCGCATACCGCCCAATACTTTGCGTACACCAACTTCTTTACTGCGTTTAAGAGCCTGCGCTGTTGCAAGGTTAATAAAATTTACACAGGCTGTGATAATGATAAAGAGACCGATAAAACTAAGTATCCATAAGTTCTTTTTTTCCATAACACCACCATAACGTGCATCAAAATGCATATCAGCAATTGGTTGCAAAAGATAGTGATGGATATTGCGTGCTTTTGCCCGGTATTTTTTCACGTAAGCAGGTAAAAATTTTTCAACTTCTGCAGGTGCTATGCCCTGCTTAAGCCTTGTAAAGCATTGCAGTTCTGTTGAAATGCCACCCCATGAGTCGTCAGCCGCATACCATGAATTATAGGCTTTCATTGTAGGGAAGGAGACGTAAATTTCTGAACGCAGGTCAGTATTGGCGGGAATATCTTTTAAGACGCCGCTTACTGTAAGGGGCAGGCTGTTGTCTAACTTAATTATCCTGCCCATAGGATTTTGCTTGCCAAAATATTTTTCTGCTACACGCTGGGTAATAACAACGCTGTTAGGTTGGGTTAATGCCAAATTTTTATTGCCTTGTACAAATGGGAAATTAAATATGTCAAAATACCCTGTTTCGGTAAATGCAACGCCTTCGGGTTCTTTAAATTTCTTTACTTCCTGTCCCTCGTCAATGGTTATAAATGCTCCGTGAAAAGTTACCAGGTTGGCGGTTTGTTCTGAGAATGTATAATCCGTTCTATAGGCTTTACCAAAAGCCGGCGGTACCGAACCTGCGTAAGTTGTTACATCCCTGTGCTGCTCTGTTACAAACCTGTAGATTCGGTTTGAGTTAGCATGAAAGTTGTCAAAACTTGTATGGTAACTAACTATGGTAAATATAAGTATGCAGCAAGCCATGCTTAATGCAAGGCCTGTAATATTAATAAATGCATAAGCCCTGTTTTTTACCAGGCTGCGCCATGAAATTTTAAAATAGTTTCTAAACATATAATATCAGTTTAAAGTTTATAGTTTCAAGTTTACAGCCTTAAGCTGCTGGGTGCCAGTAAACAGTTATCAACCATCTTAGCCCCTAATATTCTTACCTGCTACGCAACACCTTCCCCCTAAAGGGGGGGAAGGCTGGGATAGGGGGCGGTCATTCCGTTCTCAAACTTCTAACAGGGTTGCTTAATGCTGCCTTTATTGCCTGGAAGCTCACCGTTGCAATGGTTATAAATAATGCACCCACGGCAGTAACTGCAAATACCCATACGGATATTGGCGTGCGGTACTCATAATTAAGTAACCACTTGCTCATGGCGTACCATGCAACAGGAATAGCGATAAAAAATGAAAGGAACACCAGTACAACAAAATCTTTACTTAATAAACGCCATAAGTTAAATACTGTTGCACCAAGCACTTTACGTACGCCAATTTCTTTTGTGCGCTGTTCGGCGGTAAACGATGCGAGCCCAAACAGGCCAAGACAACTTATAAATACTGCAAAAGCTGCAAAAAATGTCGCCAGGCTGCTTACACGATTTTCTGCTTCAAATTTGTTTGCATATTCATCATCTTCAAACCTGTATTCAAAAGGCGAACCCGGATTGTATTTTTTGAACACACTTTCTAATTTTGCCAACGCAACATGTGAGCTAAGTTTAGGGTTAAGTTTAATAGTTATTTCGCTTGCCCAATTATAATCCATTAAAAATATGGTTGGTTTCACCGGGTCGAATGGGGATTCCATTATCATATCTTTTATTACGCCTATAATGCGGTAATTTTTATCAGCACGGTCGCTGCTGAGATATTTTACAATAGAACCTACAGGCTTTTTTAGCCCCATATATTTAACGGCAGCTTCGTTAATTACAAATGCCGCGGTGTCAGTAGCATAGTCGCGGGAAAAATCGCGGCCGTCAATAAACTGCCAGCCTATGGTTTTGCCAAAGTCGTGCGTTACGCCAATCGTTCCAAATGTTGGGTTAAGGTTGGCGTCTTTGCCAGGCCAGTCAAAGCCACTTTGATTGCTATACACAGCCGTTGTGGGGCTTGATGATTCCGCCATATTTAAGGCTGCGCCTGAATTGATAACATCCTGCCGCATCGCAGCATAATGGGCGTACAGGTCAGGCGTAGTCATATCAACCGTTATAAGACCGTTCCTCTCGTAACCAATAGGCCTGTTTTTGGCATATTGAATTTGCTGGTAAACTATAATGGTGGCTATGATTAATATGACGGACACGCTAAACTGCATTACTACTAAAACCTTGCGTGGTATAGCTGCTAATTTGCCTGCTTTAAAAGTGCCTTTTAATACCTTTACCGAGTTGAATGAAGAGAGGTATAAAGCGGGATAGCTGCCGGAAATTAAGCCTGTAAAAATGGTGAAGCCTAATGCAAACAGCCAAAAAAATGCATTGCCCCACATAACATCCATATGCTTATCCGAAAGCGAATTGAAAGATGGCAGTGCAAGCAATGTAAGCAGCAGCGCCAGTACGAGCGCGATAAGTGCAATTAAAACTGATTCACATAAAAACTGCAATACAAGCTGTTTGCGCTGGCTGCCAACCGCTTTGCGTATGCCTACTTCCTTAGCACGCTTTTCACTGCGTGCCGTGCTAAGGTTCATAAAATTAATGCAGGCAAGCAGCAGTACAAACAGGCCTATAATGCCGAACATCCAAACAAACTGTATATCACCACCTGTATTTATACCATTTTTAAATTCGCCGTATAAGTGCCATTTGGCCATAGAGTGCAGCAACACACCAGGCTTGTCTTTGCGGTCGTGCCCCTCAAGCAGCTTTTTTATCTTGGGCCCAACTGATTCGGCAGTAAAATTATCCTGTAATTGCGCATAAATTTGAAATGAATTATTATCCCATTGTGTTTCAGAGTTTTTAACCCAATCGTTTTCATTTTTAAAATACGCCCAGGGCGCAAAAAAACTTACATCCTTAAACTCGCTGCTGTATGGAAAGTCTTTAAAAACCCCGGTTACTTTAAGAGAGTTTTTGTTATTTATTTTGATCAATTTATTAACCGGGTCCGCATCACCAAAAAGCGCTTTGGCAATCGTTTCATTTATGGCAATTGATGTTGGGTCGTCAATGCAGTGCAATGTGCCCTTTATCATATTGGGGGTGAGGATGGTTGGTAGATCAGGCTGTGCAAACATGCCAGCTTTATTGAGTTTCTTTTCACCATAGGAAAGAATATTAAAGAAATTCCATGACGAGAGAGAAACGAACTTAAAATCCTGGTTATACTTTGTGCGCATTTCCGCCGCAAGCGGTATGGGCATTGACCTGAAAGTAGATGTTTCTGTACCGTGGACGCTTGTTTCAAGCACACGCACAATGTGGCTGTAATTTTTGAAACTCTTGTTGTACGATAGCTCATCCCAGATCCAAAGGCTTATCAGTAGTGCCACAGCCATACCTACTGACAGGCCTATGATATTTATAAAGGAATACACTTTACTCTTCACAAGGTTGCGCCATGCAATTTTTACATAGTTTTTAAACATACAATAATCCTCCAACCCCTGCTTACCCGATGCATTACCGGCGTGTTTTACAGGGCCCCGAAACTTCGGAGTTTTTAACTGTTAATAAAGATTGTTTACCACCGTATTCAATCTTTGCATGTAAGAATTATTTATAGCCATTACCCGTTCCTTACTTCCTCAGCCACACCGACTAAAGGAACCAGGTAATTTTCATCAACCTTAAAATAAAGTCCACCGCGTACTCATTGTATCATGCCTGCAAAACCTATTCACTCCTTAAACTCTGCACCGGGTTTGCCAACGCGGCTTTTATTGATTGAAAACTTACAGTTGCCAATGCAATAACAATAGCCAGCAACCCTGCCATAACAAATATTGCCCAGCCAATACTTATGCGGTAAGTATAGTCCTGCAACCATTTATCCATTGCATACCACGCAACAGGCGTTGCTATTACAATTGAAATAATAACCAGCTTTATAAAATCAACTGAAAGAAGCTTTGCAATGCTTGCAGAAGAAGCGCCAAGCACTTTGCGTACGCCTATCTCCTTTATCCTGCTTTCTGCCACATAAGCAGACAAACCAAAGAGGCCGAGGCAGGAGATGAGAATGGCAAGAGATGCGAATAACCCTGCCAATGTTTTTGTACGCTGTTCGCTGTCAAAATTCCGGGCATATTCTTCATCAACAAACTGGTAATCGAACGGGTAAGCCGGGTTATATTTTTTAAACACCTGCGCTGCGGCGGCAAGGTTTTGCTCCGTAGTGCGGGCATTACTGAACTTTACCTGCATGGTATTAAACCAATCTTTTTTAGGGCCTTCAATAACCATGGGGGGCACTTTCTCGTATGGCGAGCCAATAACGTAATCCTTTACTACACCTGCAATGTGCCAGTTAATGCTATCGTAAGGCTCTTTAATAATTTGCCCCACAGGGCTTGAAAGGTTCATGGTTTTTACCGCGGTTTCGTTTAGCAATACCGCTGTAGAATCAGCAGGGTATGTGTAAATGTCGATATCCCTGCCCGCCACTAACTGCAACCCTGCTGTTTTAGTAAGGGCGGCATCAGTGCTGTTTATGGCAATAGTTATATCCTTCGCAACATCTTCTGATACACCAGGCCACCTGAAGCCCCACATATTGCTGCCCCTGTGGGCAATATTTGCCATATTTTTGCTTACCGATGTTGCAATGCCCTTGCTAAGCAATTCGTTTTTAATAAGCTGGTAGTTTTTGCTTATATCGCCTGAAAACCCTATCGCCAACAGGTTGTTTTGCGAATAGCCTTTATCCCTGCTTTGTGCATAACGTATTTGGTTGCGCACAACAATAGTTGAAATGATAAGGATGATGGCAAATGTAAACTGAAGCACCACCAGCACTTTGCGGGGAGACACTGCAGACTGCGATTTTTTAAACTTGCCTTTTAAAATACTAACCGGCTTAAATGAAGAAAGATAAAACGCCGGGTAACTGCCTGCCAGCAAGCTGGTAAAAACAATAAAGCCTGCGGCTGCCAGCCAAAAGTAGGTATTGCCATAAGGCACACTAAGCTGTGTGTTGACTATGTTGTTGAACGCCGGCAGCGACAGCTGCACAATAAGCATTGCTGCCATGCCTGCAATAATGGCGGTTAAAAATGCTTCAATTAAAAATTGGCGGATAAGTAATCCCTTGCCTGCACCTGCCACCTTGCGTATGCCTACCTCTTTTGCGCGTTTTTCGCTCCTGGCAGTGCTTAGGTTCATAAAATTTATACAGGCTATCAGCAGTATAAAAGCGGCGATAATACCAAACAGGCGCACGGTATCAATCCTGCCTCCGCCACTGCGGCCACCAAAATCAGCCGTATTTTCAACGGCATTGTATAAATGCCACCTGTTTAGCGGAAATGCAAAATGCGTCCATATATCTTTAATGCTGCTGCGCTGGCGCGTTAAGAATTTTATTTTGTTATTGAAAGCTGCTTCATCCGAGCCGGCTTTTAGCTGTACGAATGTTTCTACATTATTGCTCTCCCAGCTATTATTTTCATCGCCTACAGCTTTAAGGTAGGGCCACGGCAACAGGTATTCAAACCCAAAACGGCTGTTTTGCGGAACATCTTTTAATATGCCTGTAACAGTAAAATTATCGGTTTGGCCAAGCTTAATTATTTTGTTCAGCGCATCTTCATTACCAAAGAGTTTTTTCGCCAGCTTCTCGGTAATTACTATTGACTTAATATTCGTAAGATCGCTTCTGCCCCCAACAAGCGGAAAACTGAACATCTGCAAAAAGTCATTGTCAACAAAACCGCCGTCAACGCCTGTTAAACGCTTTTCTCCCACCGTCATTAAAAAATTATTAGTCTCTGCAAAGCGCGATGAGGCCGCCACCTCTGGATAATTTTGCTTTAATGCAGGCCCTAATGGCTGCGAGGTGTATCCAAAGGATACACTCTTGCCATCGGTATGAGCCAGGCAATATATTTCGTACAGGTTGTCTCTATTTTTATGAAACTTATCAAAACTCACTTCATTCTGCAGCCATAGTATTATAATTACCGCGCCAGCCATGCCGATAGCCAGCCCTGAAATATTGATAATAGAAAAGCTTTTCCCACGCATTAAATTGCGCCACGCTGTTTTAAAATAATTTTGAAGCATGCTGTACCCCCTAAATCCCCCTAAAGTGGGACTTTTAAACACGTTAAGTAATTATATTTTGATTCGATATTCAACCTTGATATTTCGGTTTTTTCATTATCCTTAATCTTAAAGCGCTTCTTCTACATCTCTCACCCTTTAGGGGGAGAGAATGAGAGAGGGGGTTAACTTTCTTTTATTGCCTTTACCGGGTTTGCCAATGCTGCTTTTATTGATTGAAAGCTTATTGTTAGCAGCGTAATGAAAATAATAGATACGCCGGCTATTACAAATACGCCATACCCAATATTTATGCGGTATGCAAAGCTTTGCAGCCAGCCGTTCATTAACCAATATGAAACCGGGAATGCAATGATGAGCGATACGATAATCAGCTTAAGAAAATCCTTCGATAACAGGGTGGTAATGCTTGTTACAGAAGCGCCTATCACTTTGCGTATGCCAATTTCTTTCTGCCTTTTTTGCGCAGTAAATGCAGCGAGGCCAAATAAGCCTAAGCACGATATAAGTATAGCCAGGCCAGCAAAATATTTTGACAATACAGAAACCCTGCTTTCTGTTTCGTACTGCTTTTGATATAACTCATCCAAAAAGTTAAATGTAAAGGGAAAACCCGGGTTAAACCTTTCATACAGGCTTTTAATAGCTGCAATAGTTTGCCTGTTATCTTTTTCGTTTACACGCACCATCATTTTTATCCATTGGTTGTTTGGCTCATCACCCAGCATTATCATGTACGATGGCTTCACCGTTTCGTGCAGCGATTCAAAATGAAAATCTTTTACAACGCCGATTATCTGTTTTGAGCTGTCAAAAAGCTTTATTGTTGTGCCAACGGGATTTTTAAGGTGCATCAATTTTACTGCTGCCTCATTCACAATTATTTTTGAACCTTCCGCTCCATAATTTTTAGAAAAGCTTCTGCCGCTAACCATTTGCATGCCCATTGTTTCAATAAAATCCTGGCCAGCGCCAAAGCCTTCAAAATAATCGGATTCGTTGTTGTTTTTGCCGTCCCAGCTAATGCCATAGTCACCATAGTTGCGGCCAATCATGTTATTGTAAGTGAAGCTTGCATTTACAACACCCGGTATTTTTTTAAGCTCGGTTATAAAATCTATTTGCTTACCGATTAACTTGCCTTCCGCATCAAAGCGTATAACATCTTCTTTATTATAACCTGTACCGGTTGATTGTATATACTGTATTTGGTTATAGATCACCATTACTGCTATAATAAGCATGGTTGATAGTGTAAACTGAAACACCACCAGGCCCTTGCGCGAAACAACTTCTGCTACAGAGGTGTTAAGCTTACCTTTTAAAATCGCCAGCGGCCTGAATTTTGAGAGATAAAATGCAGGATAGCTGCCTGCCAAAAGCCCTGTTACCAGAGTGATAACGGCAATTGCCATAATAATATTTATATCAAAATGCAACTTTATTTGTTTGCCTGTTAATTGGTTAAACTCCGGCAATAACAACCATGTTAAAGCAATGGCAAATGCCATAGCAATAAGGGTAAGCAAAATAGACTCACTCAAAAATTGAAACACCAACTGTGTGCGTGCTGCACCAACCACTTTTTTAATGCCCACTTCTTTCATGCGGCGCGATGCCTTGGCAGTGCTTAGGTTCATAAAGTTTATACAGGCAATAACCAGTATAAACGCCGCAATAAGCGAAAACAGTTTTACATACTCAATGCGGCTCTCAGTTTTAAAGCCATGGTCAAAACTGTTGGTTAAATACACATCACCAAATTTTTGCGCCACCGCTTTGCGTGTTGTGTCACCGGTGGCAGCAGTAATAACATTAAATATTTTTTTATTAAAGGCATTAATATCCGTGCCTTTTTTAAGTTTTACAAAATTGTGCGGGCCTGTGTTATTCCATGTGTATATCCACCCTGCAACATCTTTATAATATTCAAAACTCAGCACAAAATCAAACTGCTGCGAAGAGTTAGCAGGCATTTTTTCAAATACGCCCGATACAAAAAAATCGTTCTGCTGTTGAAAGCGCACAGGTTTGCCGATAATATTTTCGGTGGTGCCAAACAGCTTCTTTGCCAGTTCATCAGAAATAACAATAGAACTTTTATCCTGCAGTACCTTACCTGCCTGGCCACTTAATAGCTTAAACGAAAAAATATTAAAATAATCTACGCCTGCATATTGCCCGATGGCCTTTATATTATTATTGTTTACTGACAGCGTAAACTTTTGAAACCAGTTTGGCGGTGCCAGTGGCGAAGCATACTCAATCTCAGGTGCCTGTACGACGACTACTTTGCTGAGCAGCCCGGAGGATTCATCAGACACGCCCCAGTTGCCGTCTATTTTATGCTCCTCCATCAACTGGTATACCTGGCTACCATCAGCAAAAAATTTATCAACACTCATTTCATCATTCACCCACAGGTATATCAATAATGTACACGCTAAACCCGCAGAAAGGCCAAGCACATTTAATAGGGTAAACTTCCTGTCTTTAATAAGGTTGCGCCATGCAATTTTCAGGTTTGTTTTAAACATAATATTGTAGCTTATAAGTAATTTATTTTTTGTTTCCGGTTACCAGTTACCTGTTGCCGGTAATAAAAGCGAATATTAAGAAAATATTTATGTGCCCATCTTTACTATTCTATTCAGCTTTACTTGCGTCGCACCCTTCATCATTTTATTCTTTATTCAACAATAATTGATCTTTCATAATTCCTTCCATTGTCGGGGAAAGGCAAAGTGCGTTACTCTGCCTTTATCGCCTTCACAGGGTTCATTAATGCAGCCTTAATGCTTTGAAAGCTCACTGTTGCAATGGCAATTATAACAGCTAACAAACCCGCTACTGCAAACATCCACCAACTTATTGGCACACTGTAAGCAAAATTTTGTAACCATTTCGTCATTGCCCACCATGCAATTGGTGTAGCGATAACAATGGCTATAAGCACCAGTTTTACAAAGTCTTTGGATAATAATGTGGTAATGCCCTGCACGCTGGCGCCCAGCACTTTTCTTATACCAATTTCCTTACTGCGCTGCTCAGCAATAAATGCGCTAAGGCCAAACAGGCCAAGGCATGCTATTACAATTGCCAGTATTGCGAAAGTTGTAAATATGCGCCCCATACTTTGTACATCGGCATACATGTTTGCAAAGCTTTCATCAAGAAATGTGTAGCGAATTGGTTGCGCAGGCGAAAGCTTTTTCCATAACTGTTCAACAGCCGGTATAACAGTGCCAGCATTTGCAGTATTTAATTTTACTGATACTATTGATGAACTACGGCCAAGCTGCATAACAAGGCCGCCAATATTTTGATGCAGTGATTCAAAATTAAAATCCTGTACCACACCAATAACAGGGAAACTCGTATTGCCATTGGCAATAATTTTACCAATTGGATTTTTTAGGTTAAGCTTTGCCACAAGCGTTTGGTTGATGATGACGCCCTGTGAATCTGAAGCTATTGTACGCGAAAAATCGCGCCCCGCCACTATTTTCATCCCAAGCGTTTTTATATAGTCGTCGTCCACCACCCATTTTTGACAGTCAATGCCTGCATCAGTATTTTGTTTGCCGTTGAGCCAAAAGCTGTTACCGTTTCGTTTTGTATTGGCAACAGGTAAATAATCGCTTATAGATACACTTTGTACGTGTGGCAGTTTTAAAAGTTCTGTTTTTAAAGTCGCCACTTCGTTGCCAAGGGTATTTGTACCCTGCAGCAACATCACCTGGTCTTTATCATAACCGACCTTTTTATTGAGAATAAATTTTACCTGGCTGTAAATAACTATGGTGCTTATAATAAGTATGACCGATGTTGCAAATTGAAAAACAACCAGCCCATTACGTAATGTGGCATTTTTACTGCCCCTGCTTATATCGCCTTTTAAAACCCTTACCGGTTTAAAAGCAGAAAGATAGAAGGATGGATATAAACCTGCCAGTACACCAACAATTAATGCGGCACCCAGCATTACCGGCGCCAGCCACCATGCGTGCCATGGTATGTTTAATGATTTTGAAGCAAGTGTATTGAAATAAGGAAGCAAAATCCATGCAAGCAATAAGCCCGCAACAAATGACAACAGGCTAAACAAAACCGATTCAGTAAGAAATTGCTGAACAAGGCCACTGCGGTGTGAACCAACTACTTTTCTTAACCCAACTTCTTTTGCGCGATTGGCAGACTTTGCTGTTGATAAATTAATGAAATTGATACAGGCTATGACCAAAATAAAACAGGCAATGGCTGCAAACAGCCATACAAACCTGATGTCGCCATGAGAAAGGCCATCCTGTATATCGTACGAATAAAGGTTAATATCGCTTACCGGCTGTAGCTGAACTTTAAAAGATGCCAACTCTTTTTCCGCATTTTTATCGCCGTCTTTCAGCATGGTTGGCAGGTAGTAATTATGCACAAGGTCTGTTGTCAGCTTCTTTTCAAAAGCGCTGATATTTGTGCCGGGTTTTATTAAAACATAATCAACATAGTTGTTGCCATCCCAATCATTCTGCTCATTCTTCCACCATTCAATGCCGCTAAGCGTTAGTATAAAATTGAATTTATTAAGATGTGAGTTTGCAGGCATATTCTGCACTACCGCGGTTATTGTACGCGGCTGCGTGGTGTTGTTATTAAGGTAAATTGTTTTGCCAACAGGGTTTTGACCAGGAAAATATTTGTCAGCTTTACTTTTTGAAATAATTATCGTGTTAGGCTGTTTCAGTGCCTGGCTAATGTCCCCGTATACTGCCGGTATTTTAAGAATATCAATTAAACCCTGGTCTGCGTAAGTAAAGCCTTCTTCAAAGGAATTTTCAATCTTGTCTGAGGTCCTCATCTCATTGCTACCTGCGCCGGGAAAGAGTGAATTTGGCATTAAACGGCCAGCAGCTTCCACTTCAGGGAAATCCTTTTTCATGGCACCGGCCATGGGTGCAGGGAAGCTTACCCATTTTACGGTAGCGCCATTTTCAACTGCATTGCCTACAACCCTGTAAATGCGCCCGGCATCGGGGTAGGATCTATCGTAGCTAAGCTCATCCCTTATAAAAAGTGTTATTAACAGGCATGCAGCTATGCTAAGTGCAAAACCACCAATTTTTACAACAGAATACATTTTTTGTTTGCGTAACTGCCGTACTGCCATTTTGAAATAATTCTTAAACATATAGTACGTTTTGTGTTTTGAGTTTTATGTTCGTTCAAGGCAACCGGTTTGATAGTTTGTGCTTTGCAACTGCATCAACCGAAATCATTTCACGTTTCACGTCTGTCGTTTCCCAGCTCACGTAAATATCATTCCGTCTTCAAACTTTTTACCGGGTTTGCCACAGCTGCTTTTATGGCCTGGAAACTTACTGTTACAAGCGCAATAAACAATGCCAATAAACCAGCTATTGCAAACATCCACCAGCTTAACGGTACTTTATAAGCAAAATCCTGCAGCCATTTATCCATAGCAAACCAGGCAATGGGGGTTGCTATAACAAAGGCTATTATCACTAATTTTAAAAAATCTTTACTTAGTAAACGGGTAATGCCTGTAACGCTTGCCCCCAATACTTTACGTATTCCAATTTCTTTACTGCGCTGCTCCGCACTAAAAGCCGCAAGGCCAAACAGGCCGAGGCACGAAATAATAATAGCCATTAATGTAAAGGAGTTGATAATGTTGCTAAGTGTTATCTCTGTT
>Ga0206806_1042_pt2 | contig 16348 bp, 12 predicted proteins | sample Alteio_BWOrgCont_60_FD_152911 | JGI IMG/M metagenome (GOLD analysis project Ga0206806, IMG submission 152911) | Enriched cells from forest soil in Barre Woods Harvard Forest LTER site, Petersham, Massachusetts, United States -... | ecosystem: Environmental > Terrestrial > Soil > Temperate forest >... | reverse complement strand
GGAGACTGAACCTTCTGACCGCTTTTGGAACAAAGCGTACGATGGCATTCTTAAAAAGGAAAGCCGGGATTTTGAAAGAAAGATATCCTGGTGGAAGGGCGCTTCCCTAATCCTTGCCATTGGGTTAACCGCGCTTGGCGGGTATAATATATATACCAACCACAAAGTGAACGAGGTAGAAAAACGGGTTGCAAACATTGAGAAAAAACAAGGTGAAATTTCATCTGTGGCCCACACAGGTTCCATTAATACGCCCGTTAATTCGGTGAATACCGGTTCTGCAACTGTAGTGGCTGCAACTTCTGTTAAAACTAACGTGGAACAAAATTCTGCAGTAAACATTGTGGCTAAGGCAATTGAAAAGAGTAATTCAGCCGCAAGCACTGCCAGAATTGCAATGGCTGCAAGTCCTAAAGTTGAAAGGGTTGCCATCTCAGCGAATCAAAATAGCAATATCCTGGCAAAACAAGTCGTGGTTTCAAATTCAGTAGCAAGTCAAACAGCGGTAAGCGCGCAAGAAGCGCCTTCACCTGTTAGTAATTCTGTTGCAGAAGAAGTTACGAATAACTCAAATAACCAGGCAGCAGTTAATACTGCGCAGAATACGCCGGCTCTTGCAATACGGTACGATAGAACATCCAGCAATAATTTAATTTATCTTGAAAACAAATCATTGAATGAAATTATAATTCCTCAATCAAATAGTCACAGCTCCTCACTTAACCTGGCCCTTGTAAACGATACCATGAGTGTAATTCCGATGGTGGACTGGGTACCAAGCAAGCCAAAGAAAAGCATACTGCCTAAAATTTCCGCGTCTGTATTCCTAACTCCTTCATACGCAATCCCTGAATTGAAGGATAATGGGAACTCTGAATATACTGCGGCTGACCTTAAGGCAAGCGAACATCAGAATTTTACCTACTCTTTTGGTTTTAATATAGGCTATGATATAAGCTCTAAATTTACCCTAGAGACAGGATTAAATTATCGCAGATATTCATATTCTATTAGTTCTACTGTAGTTAACCCTTTGGAGGGAGACGCTTTACCTGTTTATCCTTTGGCAACATCTGCAGGTGTTATTGCACTCCCATATGTGTATGGTAGTACGCAGGGTGGTTTACTTACATCCGGTAATGCCAGCGGAAATGGCGAGCTTTCATATATCTGTGTACCGGTTAAATTAAAATATAGCTTTTATAAATGTACTAAAATGAAATTATATGCTATTGTGGGAGGATCAGTTAATTTCTTCGCTTCTGACATGGCAAGCATAAATTACTATAACCAATCGTATCCTTCATATCTTGGAAAGGATGTATTAAATTATATTCCTGGAACTAACATTGTAAACTTTGCTTTGGTTGCCGGCGCGGGAGTTGAATACAAAATACGCAATGGGGTATCTTTATATGCAGAGCCATCTTATCAGCAATCATTTACTCCGGTAGTTGCTAATTCACCTGTATCAACTTACCTTTCTTACTTAGATCTGGCATTAGGCGTAACGTACCATTTCTAAACAAGATAGCAAGTAGAGTTTCTGCAATGTATCAGTTCCTGATACGGTAGTCTCCATTTTTGAATGGAGAATTATGTATATAAAGAATCTCTATATTTGTTTCATTCGTATTAAACAGAGAACATGGTGTAAAACCAAGCAGATCTGTTTATTCGTATTTGAAAGAAAGACTTATGAAAATCAGAATATTTTTTTGTTTTATAGTGGCTTCGGGCATTTTGCTAATAAATTCTTGCGAAGACAAACAGGCGTTACCTGCGGCTATTCCGCCAGGGTGTGATACATCCGGCCTTACTTACTCATCGGGCGCAGGTGTTATGCAGCAAATAATAAACGCGAATTGTGCCACCAATAATTGCCATGTACCGGGTGGTAGCGCTCCAAAGGATTTTTCTACGTATACAGGATTAATAAGGGACGCTAATGGAGGTACCAATAGTCTTTTCTGGCAAAATTTATTTGTAAACAGGTCTATGCCACCTTCTTCAATGCCTCGTCTTGATCTATGCACGCAGGCAAAATTTAAACAATGGTTATCTATTGGGATTCCACAATAATTACTCAATCCATGAAAAAAACTATTTTTCTATTCATTCTTGTAGCAACGTTTGGTATTAAAACGAATGCCCAAATTTACATGGCCGATTCTTGCCGTGTAAGCTTTTTTTCGGCTGCCACCATCGAAGATATTGCGGCAGTTAATACTATTTCTAAACCCATTATGAGTGCCACTACCAATGAAATTGATATTAAGATCAATAACCAGTTCTTTAAATTCAAAAAAGAATTAATGGAGGAGCATTTTAATGAGGAATATATGGAGACCTCAAAATACCAGTACACAACATTCACGGGAAAGGTGAACGAAACTGTGGACTATCATAGTGATGGGGTAAACAAGGTTACAGTTACCGGTACTATGGATATGCACGGAGTCAAGAAAACCATTACCATACCTGGTACCATCACGGTTAATAAAGGTATACTTTATTTAAAAAGTAACTTTGATGTTAAGCTTTCCGATTATAATATTAAAATACCCAGTGTACTTGGCAGTAATATCGCGGAAAATGTGGCGGTAACCCTTACCGCCACCATGAAGCCTTTTAATGCTAAACAATAACTGAAAATTAGCTTATGCAACTACGTTCCTATTTAATAGCAGGTGTTATTACCATATCTTTTAATGTAGGTACTTTAAAAGGTCAAGACCTTCTTAAAATGCTGGACTCGGCACAAAATAGTTCTCCTGATTCGAAGCCTATACTTGCCCCAACCTGGAAGGATACCAGGCTAATTGATGTTCAGACAACCAAAACCACCGCTCCGGGCGTAATGGAGTTTAGAATAATGCACCGGTTTGGAGATTTTGGCAATGCAAGTGGCGGCGGGGTTCATACCTTGTACGGCTTTGATGTTGCCTCTGATATACTTTTCGGGTTTGAGTTCGGAATAACTAAAAACTTAATGCTTGGTGTATCACGTAGTAAAGAACAGGAACTAATAGACCTAACAGCGAAATATAGATTGCTTACCCAAAAAACAGTGGGAATGCCCATATCCCTTGCATTTTATGGCGACGTAGGCGTTACTCCTGAATTAAGTTCAATACTTTATACCGGCGCAGATCCTTCCGTTCCGCAATCATTTTCCGATCGCCTGTTCTACTTCTCCGAGCTTATAGTTGATCGCAGATTTAATGATAGAATATCACTGGAATTATTAGCCGGTCTTGACCACAGGAACTATGTTCTTGGTAATGTTAATCCTGAGAATAATGCCATAGACGAGAATAATATTCCGTTTATAGCGGCAGGTGGAAGATTCATGCTCAATAAGCATTCGGCTATCGTTTTCGACTATTATTACCTGTTTTCTCAATACAGAACAAATAATACAAGTACCCCATTTTATGCTCCGTTATCCATTGGTTACGAGGTAGAAACAGGAGGACACGTATTTGAAATAAATTTTACAAATGCATCTTTTTTGGATGAAAACAACATTATTCCTAATACCCAGGACAATTGGCTAAAAGGTGGGTTTAAGCTGGGCTTTTCTATTTCAAGGGTATTTAATCTTTAGCCCGTATTAATTAGATTAAAGGCTGCCTTTATTCGTCTATACTCATGATTGGTTGCCCATAGATTTATTGCTTTGCATGCAGGAATTTGAGTTATTTTTGTTTTTTATACTACACATTAATTAATTATAGCAATGTTAGAAGGTTTTGTAAACGTACTTTATAAAGTATTTGGCAGCAAGCACGAAAGAGATGTTAAGGAGCTTCAACCTGTTGTTGACCAGATCCTCGAGGTTGAAAAGGCTCTCTCATCGCTTACGCATGATGAACTGCGTGGAAAAACGCTGGAATTTAAGAAACGCATACAGGATAGAATTAGTGAAAAAGAAAAGGGAAAACAGGGCCTTAAACAACAAGTAGAAACACAGGAAGATATTCCTCCGGCTGAAAAGGAAAGAATATACACACAGGTAGACAAAATTGAGAAGGATATACTGGCGGATATAAAAGATGAATTGAATGCTTTATTACCGGAAGCCTTTGCAGTAATACGTGAGACGGCAAGACGATTTAAGGAGAATGATTCGCTTGAAGTAACTACCAGCGAAAAAGATAAGGAGCTTGCCCCCTCAAATACTCACATAGTTATACAAGGCAGCAAAACCACCTGGAAAAGCACTTGGTTGGTACGTAACCACCCTGTTAAATGGGACATGGTTCCTTACCCCGTGCAGCTTATTGGTGGCGCCGTTTTGCACTCTGGTAAAATTTCAGAAATGGCAACGGGTGAAGGTAAAACCCTTGTGGCAATTATGCCCATCTATCTCAATGCATTGGCTGAACGTGGGGTGCACCTGGTAACGGTAAATGATTACCTGGCTAAGCGTGACTCGGAATGGATGGCCCCATTGTTCCAGTTTCATGGTATAACAATAGACTGTATTGATAAGCACGAGCCTAACTCACCCGATCGCAGGGCCGCTTATGCTGCCGATATAACCTATGGCACCAATAATGAATTTGGCTTTGACTATTTGCGTGATAATATGGCACGTTCGCCGGAAGACCTGGTACAACGTGGTCATTATTTTGCTATTGTGGATGAGGTCGATTCTGTGCTGATCGATGACGCACGTACACCTCTTATTATTTCCGGGCCTACGCCACGAGGAGATAAGCATGAATTTTTTGCCATGAAGCCCAGGGTAGAAAAGCTTATCAATGCGCAAAGAACTTATATTAATAAAGTACTTAATGATGCCAAAAAATTCCTTGACGAAAAGAACGAAAAGGAAGCAGGATTACCCTTATTACGTGCACATAGAGGGCTACCTAAGAATAAAGCGCTTATAAAATTTTTAAGTGAACCGGGCAATAAAACCTTGTTGCAAAAAACTGAGAACGTTTATTTACAGGATCAGGGAAGAGAGATGCAAAAGGTAGACGTGGAACTCTTTTTTGTAATAGATGAAAAGAATAATACGGTTGAGCTTACAGACAAAGGATACGATCTTATAACCGCGCAGGGTGAAGACCATAAGTTCTTCATACTTCCCGATGTTGGAAGTGAAATCTCCGAGATAGAAAGGATGGATGTCTCGGACGAAGAAAAGTCTAAAAAGAAAGATGAGTTATTACGCGACTTTGCAATAAAGTCGGAACGTGTACATACCATTAACCAATTGGTTAAGGCCTACACACTTTTCGAAAAGGATGTGGAGTACGTAGTGATGGAAGGAGAGGTGAAAATTGTGGATGAACAGACTGGCCGTATTATGGAGGGCAGGAGATATTCTGATGGCCTGCACCAGGCGATCGAAGCTAAGGAGAACGTTAAAATAGAAGCAGAAACGCAAACATACGCCACTATTACATTGCAAAACTATTTCCGGATGTATCACAAACTTGCTGGTATGACGGGAACTGCTGAAACCGAAGCAGGTGAGTTTTGGAGCATATATAAGCTCGAGGTAGTGAATATTCCTACCAACAGGCCGATGACAAGGCAGGATAGGGAAGACCTTGTATATAAAACGAAGAGAGAAAAATATAACGCGGTAATTGACGAGATACAGGTATGTGTAAAAGCCGGAAGGCCGGTTCTTGTGGGTACCACATCGGTTGAGGTATCAGAGTTGCTTAGCCGTATGTTGAAGCTTCGTGGTATTAAACACAATGTGTTGAATGCCAAAATGCACCAGAAAGAAGCAGAAATAGTTGCCGAAGCGGGTAAGCCCGGTACCGTTACTATAGCCACCAACATGGCAGGCCGTGGTACTGATATAAAACTTGGCGCGGGTGTTGCAGATGCGGGCGGACTTGCTATTATAGGGACTGAACGCCATGAGTCACGTCGTGTAGACAGGCAGCTTCGTGGCCGTGCAGGACGCCAGGGAGACCCGGGTTCTTCGCAGTTCTTTGTGTCTCTTGAAGATGACCTGATGAGACTATTTGGTTCGGAACGTATTGCGAGAATGATGGATCGTATGGGCCTTAAAGAAGGCGAAGTGATACAGCACTCCCTTATCACCAAATCCATCGAACGTGCCCAAAAGAAGGTAGAAGAAAACAATTTTGGCATACGTAAACGACTTATAGATTATGATGATGTAATGAATCAGCAACGTGAGGTGATATATAAGCGTCGTCGCCATGCACTGTTTGGAGAAAGATTATCATTGGATATATCAAATACGTTTATGGATGTGTGTGAAAGCGTGGCCAATGAATACCATACTGCAGACCCCGATTACGAAGGATTTAAGCTGGAATTGTTCAGAACGTTATCTATGGAGAGCCCATTTTCTGAAACGGAGTTTGCGAATACAAATACAGAAAACGTCGCTCATTCCATCTCAGAGGCCTCGTTAGCACATTATCAAAAAAAGAGTGAGAAGAATGTGCAGGATATATATCCGTTTATACGCAATGTGCATGACGACCCAACTAACCAATACAAAAATGTGCAAATACCTTTTACTGACGGTATAAGAGTAATACCTGTTGTTGCAGATTTGAAGGCAGCATACGAAAGCAAGGGCAAAGAAGTGCTGAAAGGGCTCGAAAGAAGTGTAATACTTGCAGTAATGGACGATGAATGGAAGGAGCACCTGCGCGAAATGGATGACTTACGGCAATCGGTGCAAAATGCGGTGTATGAACAAAAAGATCCGTTATTGATATACAAATTCGAGTCCTTTGAGCTTTTCCGCGCTATGCTGGTAAGGATGAACAAAAGCTTGGCTTCATTCCTTATCAAAGCCATTCTCTTTTCTGGCGCACCGGAACCTATACAAGAGGCCCAGGTAGTAGAGGAAGAAGTAGCTTTACAAACCAATCGAGTTGGCGATGGCCCAATGGGTGCTATGCAAGGCGCAGATGCTCCTAAAATTCAACCTGCCAAGGCAGATAAAAAAGTAGGTCGTAATGACCCTTGCCCCTGTGGTAGTGGTAAAAAGTACAAAAATTGCCACGGGAAATAGGGAAGTGACGATACTTAACTAATTAACTATTTTTTAATCGTCTCTTCAAAGCGACCTTAAGCGAATTGACTTTATTGGAATATTTTTTAAATATATTTTCTGAATTAAAGGAAAGTGGAGCAGTGGTTGATTTATTCACTATATCTAATTGTTGCTGAGTAAGGCCCGAAAGAGCAAAGGTAAGTGTAACTTTACCGCTTGCATGCTTTAATGCTGAACCTATATTCACAATAAAATGTGGATCATCGGATGTAGATAACTGAACAACTTTTTGCGGCCAATGATTTTCATCGAGAATGAACAAAAGATCATTCTTCTTAAACACTTTCTTTGTGTTCCATTTCCAGAGGATGGTACCATTACCATCTTTCATTTCAATGGAGTGAATGTTTAAAAGACAAATTTTATTGCCTATATCAAGTCTTAAAAATTCAATATCACTTACCTTATTAGGTAACGCAAAAGATATTTGAGTGAGAGAGTCGTGCAATTCAATCTGTTGGTAAGAAGATTTTCCTTCTGTGAATCCCATATCTACAGAAGCCCAAAAAATCTGGATATTTAACCGCAAGGCTTCAATGGAAGTATTTTGACTACTTTGAGCTGTGTGGGCAAGGTGTGCCGAGTTATTTAGTAGCGATGATATAACACCAAAACCTGTTTTGCCTTTTGTTAAATCCTCCCTAAGCCATTTGTTACGAAGGTAAATATTATACTCTTTATGTGCATCCGAACCTCCTATTACTGAATTACTTAGTGAGCCAGATTGCACATTTAGCCTATGATGATAATAGCATAATTCTTTTTTAACAATAAATATGTCATGGCGTAAAATGAATCTTATATTGAAATCCCAATCACCTAAAGTTGGTAGTGATTCGTCATACAATCCAATCTCCTTAAGCACTTCTCTTTTATATAGAAAGGAATTGGTAGGAAACATATTATTGGTTAATAAGCTAGAGATGGTCACCCCGTCTAACCAATGATTGAATGGTTGTTTAGATAGAAATTTAACTTTCGAATCGGGTTGTATGGTTTCGTAAACAAAGGTGGACCAGCATACGACCCCTTTCTTATTTTCATTGGTTTCCAGGCATGGTAGCATTTCTTTTAAAAAGTCGTGATGCAGGGTATCGTCGTCGTCGTGAATTAAAATATATTTTGAATCGGAGTTTTTAATCCCAATGTTAGATGCAGCCTCCATGCCTTTACTAGTATCATTATGGATCAGTTTTATTTTATTCTTATCTATCCCTGTTATATTATTTATTTCTGCTTCTAATGCATGCTTATCACCCCCGTCGTTCACAATCACCATTTCAAAATCCTGGAATGTCTGATCAAACACACTTTTAATAGCGCGTTTTAATAACAAGTTCCTGTTTTTGGTTCGAGTAATAACTGATACTAATGGCATATTAAATTTAGTTTGTGATCTTTACTAATATTCGGAAACTCAATGGATTTCTGCAAGTCTTTTTTGCAACTTGCTTAGATGAGGATTTCTGTATAAGGAGGATTTAAGTATATTTTCAATACATTTCCTTTCATCAGATAATATTTCTTCAGTAGGAGTGACGACCGAATCTTTCTTTGTGCGACAATATGCGATACCTTGGTTTGAATGCATATAATTCAACTTTCGGGCTGCTACCCTTAAATGAAAATCCCAATCGGCATTATCAGATAAGGAGGGATCAAAGTATATGCCTTCAATGCTGGTCCGTTTGTATAGAAAACAATGAATAGGAATAGAAAAATTATCTCCCCATTTTTCTATTATATCCATTGCAGGATCACTATCAAGAATAACCTTGTGCTGAGGCATTTCGTTATAATTTTCCTCAAAATGTGTATAGTCAGAATATGAAATATCAAGAGATTCATTATTTAAAAAATCTCTGATTTGGTTGGAGAGCTTATCTGGGGATAGCAAATCAATAGCATCTAAAAATTGAATAAACATTCCTGCGCTATTTTGTAGTCCAGCATTTCTTGCTGCGGCTTTGTTCTTATTTTCCTGTTTATAATACCTTAACTGACTATACTTTGCTGCAAGTCCTTTTACAACTTCCTCTGTATTATCTATGCTGCCTGTGTCAATAATAAGAATCTCATAATTGGAGTACTCCTGCATAAATAAACTAACCAGCGCTAGATTCAGTTCCTTTAATTGATTGTATGCAGTAATGATAATTGAAACTTTAAAATGTTCATTTACACTTTTATGAACATCTTTCATTATTACTTCTATTTGTTTATCCGTAAAGCTTTTCAAGGCAGGATTATGCAGTTGTTTAATCCATTTAGCCATTTGAGCTCCGGCATTATCATTTGAATAGCCCGTTTCTGCTGGATGAAAGACATTTGCACCATCATCAACTATACTTAATTTAAACATTGATTTGCAATAGTATCCACTAATAACATCTATGCCCCAACCTAATCTATTGATAATCGTATCTATAGGGGCAATCTTCGCCATAATTTCCATGCTTGCGAGAAAAATAAATCCTTCCATAAAAGGAACAATCCGAAAACCATTTTCGTTTCTTCGCTTACAGTAAAAATGACTTCTGCCTGAGGAAGAGGGTGAGTACATGCCAAGTAAGGAGAAATCTATTTTTTTTAGATTATTAAATATGATAGCAACTTGTGATTCTTCTATAACCACATCAGAACAGATAAAGAAAATGTATTCATAATTCCGTTCTTTCGCATACTGGCAGGCGTGGTTAAACAAACCAGAGTAATACACATTTTCTAAATTTATAAAAGAAGAATCTTTGATTTTTGATCCCGAGTCGATAACGATTGTATTTACATATTTAGAAAAATTCTTACTGAGTTTAGAAGCATTTTCATTGCAATTATGGTTTACAACAGTACATAATATAGTTTCGGGAGAATATACTTTATTTGATTTACTATTTAAGTCTACCTCAGCAATCTTCTTTGTGAAATCTCTCCTGTCTATTTCTGTAATTTCAGGTTCACGATCAATTTTTGAAGCCTTACTGTTTAAAGGCTGAATATCATTATTTATTTTCGGTAGGGTATTTGCAGGCGTTTTAATTTTTAACTTTTTTAATACCCTATGCTTCACTATCCTGTGCAGTTTATTATTTTCGTAATTCACCATAAACCACTGCATAGAACCTTGTAGTCTATGATTTTCATGTCTTATATAATCCACCTCACGTATAATTTCTTCCCTCTTTTCGGTTAGTTCTTTTATTAGTCTGCTAGTTTCTTTTTCCCTTTCTCCTATTTGTAATAAAAGCTGTGCTCTTTCTCGTTCTAACTTGTTGATTATCTCATCCTTTTCTTTTTCAGTTTTTTGATAAAAATTATCGGGAGAATTGAAAATATTATCCAGATATAAGAAACTCTCAGCCTTCTTAAGTTCCATAATTACTAAATAATTGAATAGCTTTTTGCCAATGGTTACTTCAATTAAATTAATAAACAGCTGTTCATCTACATCCCTGTTAATGTTATATTCCATAGGATTAAGGCAAGAATAATCTTCATTCCCCAAGGGTAAAATATTATTGTGCCTAAGTATATATCCTACACCAACATCTTCATAACCAGGACCAGAGAATTTACTATCGTATAGTGATTCTTTGCTTTGTGTAAGAATTTGTAAAGCTTTACGATTAAGAAAATATCCGTATCCACCACCACACCACGAGCCTTCATATTCTCGTATAAATGGAGTTTTGTTTAATTCGGGATCACTACACTTTCCAAAATGCCATTTGGGCGACAGGTCTTCAGGAAGAAACCCCACGGGTCTCCCTAAATAATCATATTCCCAAAAGCGTGTTTGTGATAAATTATTGGTATTTAAATAACAGTCGTCGTCTATTTTATATACATAGTTATAATCGGTATTAACGTATATGTAGTCAAAGAATAGAGTAACCTTTTTAGGCAAATTTTCATAGCAGTCGTTCAAAGGAAGCGTTAAAACATCATTTTCAATCTTTACGGAATTTACTTCATTTGACCCTATTACGAAAAAATAATCTATACCAAGTGTCTTTAAGTTCCTTGCCCATGTTTGTCTAATAGCCTCACGTATTTCAACATTTTTAGGCGCAGATATTATTCCAATAACAAGTTTGTGTCTTTGCAGGTCCATTATATTAATTAATTTTCTCTTCGAATCCCTTTATCAGACTCAAAATTACGTAAATAGTTTATTGAACAAAAAGGAATGGGGCATTAGTTATAAGCACTCAGAATTTTATTCGTTTCTTACATCCTTGCCCCAGCTTAGCTTTTTACGTAGCGTTTCTGTAAAGCTTTGGCCTTTAAGTTGTATTAGCTTTACTCCAAAACTTTCTTTACGAATCGTAAGCTCTACCGAGGAATCAATAACTTCTATCCGCGAATCGAGAGAAACTATATAGGATGGGCTTCTTCCTTCTACTTTAAGCTTTATGGTGTAACTATCGGGTACTACAACAGGCCTGACATTAAGGTTATGTGGGGCTATGGGCGTAATAATAAAGCTAGCCTCATCGGGTAATAATATGGGTCCGCTGCAACTAAGGGAATATGCAGTTGAGCCGGTTGGGGTAGAAATGATCAGTCCATCGGCCCAGTAAGAGTTAAGGAATTCACCATTAAGATAAGCATGCACGGTTATCATGGTAGAAGAGTCATTGCGCTGAACACAAAGCTCATTCAATGCATAATTGTATTTCCCAAACAAGGCAGTATTTGTCTCCAGGTGCATTAACGAACGGTTTTGTATGGTAAACTTACCTTCGTTAAGAGCTACAAGTGCAGGTACAAAATTATCCTTCGACACTATGGATAAAAAGCCCAGCTTGCCAGTATTTATACCCATTACAGGAATATCCTGATGAACTACAAAAGGTAATGTTTCAAGCAAGGTACCATCGCCGCCAAGGCTTATAAGATAATCAACCGAACCCTTGCTTAATTCACCGGAAAAGGTTTTAACATCGGCCGGAAAGGAGACTAGTTGCTTTAAAAAGTTACAAAAGGCCTCATGAATAATGTACTCAGCTTTTAGCTTATCTATCTGGCTAAAAAATTCCTTAACCTGCTTAGAAAGATTATCTTGTGTAGGGCGTCCGTAGATTGCAATACGCATAAGGCTGGCTATTAGTATTCAAAGGTAGTGAATTAGTGGGATGGTTTGAGTTAATTTTGATATTTCCCGTTTATAAAAAAATGTTAAAATACTTATGACCGCAACCTTTTCAAATTATCTTCGTTAAGAGAACTGAACCTTAGATATATGATAGAGAAGTTTTTAGAATACCTGAAGTATGAAAAGAATTTCTCTAAGCATACGCTAATATCATACCGCAACGATACAGAACAGTTCGTTGCCTACCTAAAGCATTCATACGAACTCGAAACGGCTGAAGCGGCTACTTCGTCTATGATACGTTCGTGGATGGCTGCCCTTATGCAAGAAAAAATATCTTCCCGGACAATTATAAGAAAGGCTTCGGCACTCAGAACATATTATCGCTATTTATTACGCGAGGGGGTCATCAAAGTAACCCCAATGGCCAAGGTAAACACTCCTAAAATGCCATCGCGGCTGCCGGTATTTGTAGCCAAAAAAGATATGGAGAACCTATTTCGCTCCATAACCTTTCCGGATACGTTTGACGGACTTAAGGATCGCCTTATACTCGAACTGTTTTATGCTACCGGAATAAGGTTATCCGAACTACTTACGCTGAAAGATTCAAACGTAAATACATACAATCTCACCATAAAAGTATTCGGTAAAAGAAGCAAAGAGCGTATTATACCTATAACTCCCCTGTTAAAAGGCTACATTGATGCTTACCGCAATGAAAAGAATAAGCTTGGCCTTAAGGATGAGATCTTTTTTATAACTGAAAAGGGTAAGAAACTTTATGAAAAACAGGTTTACCTTATAGTGCATAAATACCTTGATATGGTAACCACTCTGCAAAAGAAAAGCCCCCACGTGCTCAGGCATAGTTTTGCTACCCATATACTTGATAATGGAGCCGATATTAATACGGTAAAAGAACTACTTGGCCATGCTAACCTGGCGGCTACGCAGGTTTATACACATAATACTTTAGAAAAGCTTAAGCGGGTTTATAAACAATCCCATCCGCGGGGATAAATCATTAACCTTTAATTCAAGATTTATGCAAGTAAAGATTCAATCTATTCATTTCGATGCAGACAAAAAGCTACTCGATTTCATACAGGAAAAGGTAGGTAAACTAAATCACTATTACGATGGCATAATGAGCGGCGAAGTTTTTCTGCGCCTTGAAAATGCCAAGGATACCCATAATAAAGTTGCTGAAATAAAGCTTCAAACTCGCAGTGGCGAACTTTTTGCCAAAAAGCAATGTGCCTCATTTGAGGCCGCGGTAATCGAAAGCGCCGATGCTTTGCGCATGCAGGTTAAGAAGCACAAAGAAAAGGTAAAGAACTTATAAGATCATAAGCTTCGCTTCATTACTCTTAGGGTAAGGCGTGGAATAAATTTTGTACTTTCATCCGATGGAAATGCAAGAGAACACGCCTCACTTTAACCGTTCGCTGTCTTTATTTGACGCTACAATGATAGTTGCCGGCTCTATGATTGGGTCGGGTATATTTATTGTAAGTGCCGATATGTCACGACAGCTTGGGTCTACCGGCTGGCTTTTACTGGCCTGGGTTGCAAGTGCCATAATTACTCTTATTGCCGCGCTTAGCTATGGCGAGCTTGCAGGTATGATGCCTAAAGCAGGCGGACAGTATGTGTACCTTAAAGAAGCATACGGCTCCTTCGTTGGCTTTCTTTACGGGTGGACCTGTTTCACTGTTATTCAAACCGGTTTCATTGCCGCAGTAGGTGTGGCCTTTGCCAAGTTTACTTCTGTATTTATACCTGCACTTAGCACAAGCCACATAATTGCAGATTTCGGTTTTCTTAAAATATCGGCAGGGCAGGTGTTGGCCATTGCTATGATAGTTACTCTCACCTTCATCAATACACGCGGGGTAAAAACAGGCAAAACAGTACAAAGTGTTTTTACTTCTACTAAGTTACTGGCATTAATAGCATTAGTAATAGTTGGCATATACGCGGTTATGAACGGCCATTTTATTAAAGATAACTTCTCAGATATGTGGTATGCATACTCAAGCCGAACCACTAATAACGGAGAACTTCACCAGGTTCCATTGGTAGGTGCATACATGTTAGCCGTTATGGGAGTGGCCATGGTAGGTTCATTATTCTCCAGTGATGCATGGAACAATGTAACTTTTATTTCTGCCGAGATCAAAAATCCTGAGCATAATATTCCCCGCTCGTTGCTTCTTGGAACACTTATTGTTGGCGTGTTATACATACTTGCCAATTTTACGTATCTAGCTATTTTGCCTCTCAATGGCTTCCCTAATGGTGGCGGAATTATGGAACAAGGCATTGCTTTTGCAAAAGATGATAGAGTAGCTACGGCAGCTGTTTCAGTTATCCTGGGTAACGGTGCCACATACCTAATGGCTGCTCTTATCATGATATCTACATTCGGATGTAATAATGGTATTATTCTTTCGGGCGCCCGTCTTTACTACGCTATGGCTGAAGATGGACTCTTTTTCAGGCAGGCTATGCAGCTTAATAAGAAAGGCGTACCTGCTAAATCGCTTATTTTTCAATGTATATGGGCCAGCGTGCTTTGCCTCTCCGGAAAGTACAGCGACCTGCTCGACTACATCACCATTGCCTCGCTCTTATTCTACGCTCTGACTATAGCAGGTGTCTTTATTCTTAGAAAGAAAAAGCCTGATGCACCGCGACCGTATAAAGTATTTGGCTATCCTTTTTTACCTGCCCTGTATATTATCCTAGCCCTTGCAATCTCTGCCGATCTCTTATTTATGATACCCAAAACTACCTGGCCGGGTATCATAATTGTATTGCTGGGCATTCCTTTTTACTTTTTATTAAAGAAGAAACCGCAAGTCTAAGGCTATGAAAGCCCTTGAAGCAAAAGCCTTTTTTGAGTTATCATCCAAGCATCCGGTTATTGATGTGCGTACCCCTGCCGAGTTTGAGCGCGGCCATATTCCCGGAGCAAATAATATTCCATTATTCAGCAATGAAGAGCGGGCGGAGATAGGAACTATTTATAAAAAGGACGGCAAAAGAGCCGCTGTGTCAAGGGGTATGGAACTGGTTACTCCCAAGTTTACCGACTTTGTAAAAGCTGCAGAAGCATTAGGCAGTGATAAAACGCTCCTGGTGAACTGTTGGCGTGGAGGCATGCGTAGCGCCAGTATGGCATGGCTTTTTGAACTGTATGGTTACAAAGTATTTACACTTGCAGGTGGCTACAAATCCTTTAGGAGATTGGTGCTCAACACGTTTGCTGCACCTGTTAAACTGAATGTGCTGGGCGGAAAAACGGGCTCGGGTAAAACACTTATACTACACGAATTGGGTAAAAGCGGAGAGACTATTCTTGACCTGGAGGCTATTGCTTGCCATAAGGGTTCTGCTTTTGGTTCTTTGGGCGAAAAAACACAACCCACCCAGGAAATGTTTGAGAACCTGGTTGCAACACAACTGCTAACTATTCCCGCTGATTCAGTAATTTGGATAGAGGATGAAAGCCAGAATGTGGGCAAGAGGGTCATCCCTAATTCTTTTTTTGCCCAAATGCGTGCAGCAAAAGTGTACTGTATAGATCTGCCTCTTGAAAAAAGAATAGAGTACCTTACTACAGAATACGGGAAATATAGCAAGGAAGAACTTTTAGCGTCCATAGATAAGATATGGAAAAGACTAGGTCCTCAACATGCAAAAGCAGCAAAGGAAGCCATAGAACTTGGCGACTTGAAAAGGGCCTGCGAAATAAGCCTGGTATATTACGATAAAAGCTATAATCACGGCATTGCTAAGCGCGATCCATCAACCATTATCACAAAAAGTTTTACCGAACTGAACCCTGAGGCGATTGCACAAGCCATTTTAGAGAACAATTAATAGAAAATCTATTTCTTATCGCTATGCTCTGTAGGTTTAATTGTTGCCTCACGTAGCTTTTTGCTCATTTCCAGTTGTTCAGCCTCTGTTAGCCTTTCAAATGCGGTGTAAGACATAGGCCTTAATCGGGGAACTACAAATGCCAGCAAGTCGCAGTAGATCATCATTTTTTCTTTCGGTTTAAGATCGCAGAAGCATTTTTTAACCTCTTCAAAATTCTCGAGCAGAAAGTTGCTCACCAGTTCTTTAAGGTCCCTGCCTATTTTGTTTGCAGACCCTTTTGGTCTGCC
>Ga0206806_1113_pt1 | contig 16482 bp, 17 predicted proteins | sample Alteio_BWOrgCont_60_FD_152911 | JGI IMG/M metagenome (GOLD analysis project Ga0206806, IMG submission 152911) | Enriched cells from forest soil in Barre Woods Harvard Forest LTER site, Petersham, Massachusetts, United States -... | ecosystem: Environmental > Terrestrial > Soil > Temperate forest >... | reverse complement strand
CACCGGTGTAAACCTTGGCAACATTTTTATGCTGTCTGATGCGCGAAGCCGCAGCATAAGCCCTGAAAATTTTGACGGTGCAAAAGGTAAGGGTGGCATGGCAACAACCGGTACCGGGTTTGGTCCGGCACGCGAGTTGGGCCAAACATGGAAAATGAGCCCAAGCGTTGTAATAAAAAAGCACACTACCTACACCGTTGCTGAAATTGACAGCAGTGGCAGCATACAGCATATTTGGATGACGCCTACAGGCAACTGGCGGTTTGAAATATTCAGGATTTATTGGGACGATGAAACCACCCCAAGCGTTGAAGTGCCTGTTGGCGATTTCTTTTGCATGGGCTGGGGTAAATATGCACAGGTAGCATCGTTGCCTATTGTGGTAAACCCCGGCAGCGCATTTAACAGTTACTGGCCAATGCCTTTCAGGAAAAAATGTAAAATAACATTAGAGAATATTTCTAACGATGACATGGTACTGTATTACCAGGTTGATTACCTGTTAACTGAAGTACCTGCTGATGCCGCCTATTTTCATGCGCAATACCGCCGTACCAACCCCTTGCCTTTTAAACAGGATTACACCCTTGTTGACAGCATACAGGGTAAAGGCCAGTATGTAGGCACCTATATTGCCTTTGGCGCTTACGATAACGGCTGGTGGGGTGAAGGTGAAATAAAATTCTTTATGGATGGCGATACAAAATTCCCTACAATATGCGGCACCGGTACTGAGGATTATTTCTGCGGCTCATACGATTTTGATTCAAGGCAAAAGCGTGAGAATGGACAGGAAGGATCAGAATATACTGTTTTCTGTAGCCCATACACGGGTGTGCCCCAGGTAATACGTGGCGATGGCCATTACGATATTATGCAGCGTTTTGGTATGTACCGCTGGCATATTACCGACCCCATACGTTTTAACAACGGCCTTAAGGTTACTATACAGGATATTGGCTGGCACCAGGATGGGCGCTACCTGCCCCGCAGGGACGATATAGCCTCGGTATCATATTGGTACCAATCAGAGCCGCACAATCCCTTCCCGCCGCTGCCTGCAAAGGATGAACTGGAGGTGAGATAAGAGAACAGTGATTATTGGGATTTATAAGCGATTATTGAGAGAATTGAATTTCTCATGGATTATAAAAAAAGCGCCAGTATTTTCTGGCGTTTTTTATAATGTTCTAGGCATCAACACTATCATACACAATTACCGTCTCCCACAGGTGCGCACATTCTTCCACAAATTTTAAATGTATTGGGTCAACCTGGTAGCTTGCCTGGTCGTCACTATTTGCAAATAAGGCAAACCACGATGCTGCGTAACCCCGCTCAATAACATCGCGGTTTGTATCAGCTGGTATACCAATATGAAAATCTTTAATGCTGGGTGTAGCGCTTAGCTTGCGCAGACCTTCAATCAGTTCCGCCTGGTGGGCGGCATTGCCTTTCTCTTTCAGGAAAAAATAAACATGATGGATAAATACATTTTGTAGTTGCATTGCTTATTATTTGAATATTGAAATAATTTAAAATAAATTTATTTGGAGAGCTTCTTCTATTGAATATTGAATATTGAGCATTGATTATTGAATATTGTGTGTTTCCGTCCAGTGTATGCTATTGCCCCGGCGTTTTACAACTATTTAAAAAGTCTACCATCCCCTGGTATACCTGTTTTGCCACCAGTGCGTGAAACGATGGTTTCAATATCTTCTTCTCATCCCTCTCATTACTTAAGAAGGCAATTTCCAGCAGCGCATTGGGAAAATCAGTAGGCTGGTTTAGCAAAAAATTAAAATTGCCCGTATTGCCATACTCATCCATACCGGCGGCCAGCATTTCTTTTAAAATAAACGTGCTCAACGGCCTGAAACCAATATGCTTGTAATAGGTACTGCTGCCACTTGTTTGCCCATCGGCAGAATTTAAGTGCAGGCTAACCAGCATATCGGGTTGCTGTTGCTGCAGCCACAAAACACGGTCGGTATTGCCAAAGGTAGTATCGTTTGTGCGCGTCATTATCACATCCTTCACCCCTTTGCTTTTCAAAAACTTTTGCAGGGCCTTTGCAAACAGCAGTGTATACTCTTTTTCAGTTACGTGGCTTTTATCGCCTTCGGCCCCTACATTGGTGCCACCATGCCCCGCATCAATGGCTATGCGCAGCTTTTGAATGTTTAAATCTGCCGGCTGGCGTTTTACGGCAACAACAAGATAGTTGCCTTTGTATGCAATAGTGTACCCCCAATGCTGCTGGTGTTTTAGCTCAATGGTTACCCGCACCACATCATCTTCAACCTGGTTAAAATAAACGTTCTTTATTTCTTTAATACTGGTTAGCTGCGTTATCCAGTTGGTGTTACTTTCAATGCCATAAATATCAATCATTATTTTGGCCGGGGTTATCTCCATCCAGCTTTTGTATGGCAGTTTTTCATCCATACTTATAAACAACGAGTCGTGCTTACCGTTTTTACCGGTGTCAGGCTTCTCCTGCCAGCTTTGTGTAAGGTAAAATGGACGCATGTGGCTGGCGGTGTCCCGCTCAACATCAGCCTTTGCTAAATAGGCTGTATGGTATTTGCTTAGCTGTACCTGGTAAAGGCTGCCCACGCTGTCAATCACTTTTAATAAAATATTGGTATCAATATAACCTTCTTTGGCGCTGCCAAGCCTGTCCTGCCCAAGGCTGTAGGCTAACTGTGTAAGCTTGCCTTTGCTGCGTGCCAGCCAAAACCCCGGCGGCTGGCCCGGTGGTAAGTTTATATTTTGAGACCTGCACGATAAAAAGCTGTACGCCACACAAGCTAACAATACATATTTCATGGTATGAAGATAAAATAAAAACAGGTGTGTTAAAAAGCCATACACCACTTTACCTATCTTTCGTGAAAATTTGGAATGAGAAGGCTTTGGCACGTATTAGCAGTTGTAACGCTGGCCGCATGCAGCGAAAAAAAAGAAGCAATAAGCATTAATGGTGTTTATACTATGCGCTCCCAGGCATTTAAAGGTGCTGGCATAGATACCACGGCAACTTATAACAAACTTTTGAAGATTTATACTGGCAGCTTTATGATGTTTGCCGCCGTTGGCCCCGCAAATGCAAGCGGTTCGTTTGGCGTTGGCACTTATACTATTAACGGCAATACACTCTTTGAAAATACAATTTACAGCGCATCAGATACCATGCAAAGGGATGTTGCTTTTGCTGATACAGCACAACTGATCAAAGGGCCGGAAACACTAACATTAGCAGGCAATGTAATAATTGACAAAGGCACTGTACAGGTAACTGAAATATATGAACCTGTTACAGCCGGCAACCCGTCGCCAATTGACGGCATTTGGAAACAGGCATCTGCTTACACCATAAAAGGGAGAGACACAATACATTGGAATGATGTGCAATACAAAGCTTTTTATAACGGCAGCTTTGCTTATGGAGAATATATTGCTGGCTTTGCAAAAAGCACTTATGTTTCTTACGGCACCTTTACATTACAGGCCGAAACGCTTACGGAAACAATCCGTGAGGCAAATACGCCATCTACCGTTAGTAAAACGGTTACCCTAAAGGTTGTGATGAATGATGCGGATACTTTTATACAAACGATTGCCACGCCCGATGGACAGGAAGTAACAGTATATAAAAGAATGGCAAAATAACCTGTTGCTAACCCAATACCGGCCTTGTTGCTAACGCCGTATGTATAATTTTCAAAATTCTTTCTCTCTCGGTGCCAACAAGCGTCAAACGTGGTGCACGCACATGCTCGGTACCCAGGCCAACTTCAGCCTCGCAAAGTTTTATGTATTGTACCAGTTTGGGTTGTATGTCAAGCTCAAGCAGCGGCATAAACCAGCGGTAAATGGCCGCAGCTTCGGCTATCCTGCCAGCTTTGGCCAAATTGTACACCACAACCGTTTCTTTTGGAAAAGCGCACACCAACCCGGCTACCCAGCCATCCGCACCAAGTAACAGTTCTTCCATTGCAATAGTGTCTACCCCGCAAAGTATATTAAAGCGCTTACCAAACCTGTTTATCATCCGCGTAACGTTACTTACATCCCTTGTTGATTCCTTTACCGCCTGTATTGTCGGGCATTCTGCAAGCTGCTCAAACATATCCAGTGTAACTTCAATTTTATAATCAACCGGGTTATTATATATCATTATAGGCAGCGGTGTGGCAGCAGCAATGGTTTTAAAATAGGTAACGGTTTCCCTGTCATCAGCTTTGTAGCGCATGGGTGGCAGCAGCATAAGCCCCGCTGCACCCCAGCGTTCAGCCTTGCGTGCTTCTTCAACCGCAACGGCCGTGCTGCCTTCAGCAATATTCAGTACAACAGGCACTTTACCATCAACCACCTGCAAGGTTGTTTTTACAAGCGTTTCTTTTTCCTCTGATGTTAATACACTCGCTTCGCCCAGCGTGCCACCGAGCACTATACCATGAACGCCAGCATCAACCTGGGCCTGTATGTTTTTGGTAAACATCTCTGTATCAAGCATGTCATCAGCTGTAAACTTTGTAGTTACTGCGGGAAAAACACCCTGCCATTGTATTGCCATTGTTTTGGTTTTAGAGCTTTATCGATTAATTGCTATAAGCCCCGTAGTAGGCGGCACCCAGCAATGCGGTTTTATCGTTCATTACTATTTTAATGGGTATTATCTTCATAAGGTTTTGCTGCCTGTCGCAGGTGAGAAATGTTTCCACGAAAATATCCTGCTGCAAAAGCTTTACAATTTTTGGCGGTATGCCCCCACCTAAAAATATACCGCCCGTGGCCTTCATCTTAAGTGCGAGGATGGTGCAAATTCTCGCCAGGTGCTCGACAAACAGCTTCATCGTTTCAATACATATCCCGCATTTATTTTGCAACGCCGCTTCGCTTATTGCGGCGGACGGGTCTTCAGCTTTCATCTCATCATTAAGCCATTGCGGTTCTTCCATTTTTTTTATATCGCGTAAAAACTTATATACCGCAAAAATGCCGGGCCCACTTACCACATGCTCCCAGCTAACAATGCCGTGTACCTTCTTAAGATAACTGTGCAACTCGGAATCAATATCTGTTCGCGGCGCAAAATCGCAATGGCCGCCCTCTGTTGCAAATGGACGGTAAAAGCCACCATCCCAAAATAAGCCTGCCTCGCCAAGTCCTGTGCCCGGTGCAATAATGGCCGCATTGCCTTTAACCGGTTCACCGGCGTGCAGGGTAACAAAATCTTCATCTTTTAGCAAAGCAAGTCCATACGCGTTTGCTTCAAGGTCGTTAATAAGTGTTACTTTTTCAACACCGGTTGCTTCAACAATTTCCTTTTTGCTAATGCCCCATGGCAGGTTAACAAGTTCCGCACTGTCGTTAACAATTGCACCTGCAACACCGGCGCAAATGCTGCCTGGTTTCTCGCAATTTGTATCAGCAAAGAATTTTTGTATTATTTCAGTGAATGACTGATAAGATGAGCTATGGTATTGTTCAGCAGCAACCGCTTCAAGCTTGCCTGCCGCTATTTTGTAGAATGCAAGGTTAACTTTTGTACCGCCAACATCAGCCGCCAGCACTGTGCGTTCATTAACAGATCGCTGTAATTTATCTGAAAAAATTATCGGTATCACTCAGCTATATTTTCATCAAACTTATAGCATTTAGCAACTACATCAGCAATCAAGTGCAAAAAGCTGCGGACTGTAAGCAATAAGCAATAAATCTTATAAAATAAATGCAAACAGGGTAATTTATAATACAGACCGCATTGTTCAATCTAAAATCCGCAATCGCCAATCTGCAATCATTTCACCACTCTTTTCTTCCATTCATATTTCCCAAACTTCCCCAGCCAGCCAGATATAACGGTGTAGGTGATGTGAAAAGGCTGCATTATTGTAAACCACCGTAACATTTTGCGTCGGGCAAAAAACGTTGCAACGGGCCGCATAAAATCCAGCTCTATAAATGTTTTGGCAAACACAAGTAAAAACCAAATGATAAAATAGTAAGGGTAAAAAAAAGCAAAAACGGGCAGCGCAGCCAGGTACAGATTAAACAGGTAAACCAATAATAAAACCCAAAATATTCTTTTGTCCTGGTAGCTTGTTGCCTTGCTGGCCCAGCGTATGCGCTGGTTAATAAAACCTTTCCAGTCGGGCATGGGCGCCGTTAGCACTATTGCTTCGGGTGTAAACAAATAACCGATTTTTCCGGGGTATTGTTTTTGTATTTTATGCATCAGCAGCATATCGTCGCCGCTGGCAATGTTATCAACACCTTTAAACCCATTTACTGCTTTAAATGCAGCTTTGCTATAGGCTAAGTTAGCCCCGTTGCACATACTGTGAAAGCCAGCAGATACAGATGCCGCAGTAATGCCCTGCAGGCTTATAAAATCAAGGCTTTGGAATATTGATATGAATGAGCCGTTGTTGGTAAACATAACAGGTGCAGCAACAAATACTGCGTCAGTGTGCTGTGCGTACGAATTATAATAATTCAGCCATTGTTGTGGTACTAAGCAATCGGCGTCTGTGGTAATTATCCATTCGTTAGCGGCGCGTTCAATACAAAGCTCAATCGCTTTCTTCTTATAAGAGTTTAACTTGCCGCCAACAAAATCGGCCAACTGCACAAGCTTTATATTATTGTGCTGCTGTTGCAGGCTTTTTACAATCGAGGCTGTGGCGTCGGTAGAAAAATCGTCTGCAATAATTATTTCAAATAATTCATGGGGGTAATCATTATTTAGAATTGAAAGAACGCACTTTTCAATATTATCTTCTTCATTTCTTGCAGGGATGATAACTGAAAATTTTGTCCCCGGAGCAAAAGCCTTTGGTTCAAATACGTTAAGCTTTTTAAAAAGCTTCTCATAATACCCGATCAATGCGGCATACCCTCCGGCTAAAACAATAATAAGTATAATGTTGATGATTATTATTACACCCGACATACAGGCAAAGAAAGTTAATATTATCAATAAAACAGCCTGCTTATTTCACCGGAGTATTTTTCCTGCATCAGGCGGTGGCCTGCCTCAATAATATTTATTTCGATGTTTTCATCATCCTTAAATATTACGCTCTTTTCACTCAAAATAATATTGTCGTATTTACCGAATAAAAAGCGCACGGCTATTTTATTTTGTGGAATGATTTTTTTCAGCAGGCCAAGGTTTGGTTTAAACCTGCGCATAGTTGTCCAGCGCTTATATAGTTCACTGCGCTTATTGGCATCGTCCATATAATAATGCGTTACTTTCACAATGCTGGCATGTACAAGTTTATAAAGTTCTGCCATCTTCAGTACCCAAAAAAATCGCGCGGGTTTATGCATGGCACGCCTGAAAACTTTATTGCCCAGCCATGTTTGTGTTGAAAATGCATACCATAGGCTTTTGTGCAAACCATCAGGCGCAATAAGTACCACGCGGCTTAACGTTTCGGGAATAATCTGCAACAAATGCAGGGCAACGCGCCCACCCATACTGTAGCCAAGAAGGGTGATTTTTTGATCTGTTGATGGGGAGTCCGGTTGGGTGATAACCTTTATTCGCTTTATAATTTCAACCAGTTCTGCCGGTTTAAAATTCAATCCTTCGTTCCACTCGGTTTGGCCGTGAAAAGGTAAATCAATGGCTGCAAGGGTATAATCTTCCCCCAGCCTTTCCTCCAAAAATGCGAAGCTTTCCGCATTTCCCCCATACCCATGAAAACAAAATACAAATTGCACACCCTTGCCATACAGGCAATAATGAATAGATGAGTTTTTATATGGTATAAAATTGCTTTGCACCTGCGCTAAACTATATACAATTTGGGCTTTAAAAAATTAATGCTTTTTAACTTGTGTATGTGGTAAAGATATGCCAACTTTGAAAATAGTTGCATAACTAACTATATGCCAAACAACCAATTTAAAAGGGGTGAACTTTATAGCGTAATAAATGGTATGGCAAGTATTGCGGTTGCGCGCCGGCTGCAAAAAAATTTCAGGCAGGCTGGGCTTGATATTACCATTGAGCAATGGAGTGTGCTGTACCATTTGTGGAAAGAAGATTGTTTAAGCCAGCAGGAGTTGTGTAACCGTACTTTTCGCGACAAACCCAGCATTACAAGGCTTATTGATAACCTGGAGAAACAAAAACTGGTAAAACGCACTGCCTCAAAAACCGACAGGCGAATAAATCTCGTATGCTTAACTGATGCGGCGAAGGATATGCAGCAGAAAACGATAGACCTTGCAAACGAAACAATGAATGAAGCCTTAACAGGCATTGCCAAAGAGGAAATTGAGACGGTAAAAAAGGTACTTCAGCAGGTATACGATAACCTTGCACTTGCGCAGTAAACACAATTTTATAATACTTAACAATAATTTTTATGTCTGCCATATCTCAACAAAGCAAATCGCTGCAGGGCGGCGAATGGTTGGTAAAAGGAAGCAACCCGTTTGACACTTTTATTCCCGAAGATTTTGATGAGGAGCAAAAGATGGTAATGGATATGTGTGCGCAGTTTCTTGATACGGAGGTGATGCCAGTGCTTGACCGGATTGATAAACTTGAAAAAGGCCTGATGCCATCTCTGCTTGAAAAAGCCGGTGAGCAAGGGTTGTTAGCAACCGTGCTGCCCGAGCAATATGGCGGATTGGGGAAGGATTTTATTACTTCAACCATTGTTAACGAAGGCTTGGGCGGAGGCTATTCATTTTCGGTGGCAGTAGCTGCCCATACAGGCATAGGCACGTTACCCATTTTATATTTTGGCACGGATGAGCAGAAGCAGAAATATATACCAAAACTCGCAACCGGTGAGTGGAAAGGCAGCTACGGATTAACAGAGCCTAACAGTGGCAGCGATGCCCTGGGTGCTAAAACTTCAGCAACACTTAGCGCCGATGGAAAATACTATTTGCTTAACGGGCAAAAATGCTGGATTACAAATGGCGGTTTTGCTGACATATATACCGTATTTGCAAAAATTGATGGTGATAAATTTACCGGTTTTATTATTGAGCGCGGTTTTGAAGGCTTTACGCAAGGTCCTGAAGAACATAAAATGGGCATAAAGGGCTCCTCAACCGTACAACTGTATTTCCAGGATTGCAAAGTACCTGTTGAAAATGTGTTGGGCGATATTGGCAAAGGACATGTGATAGCATTTAATATTTTAAACATCGGCAGGCTTAAATTGTGTGCTGCTGCGTTAGGCGCGTGCAAAAGGGCCAGCACTGAAACAGTGCAATATGCGACAACGCGTGAACAATTTAAAACATCCATCTCCAACTTTGGCGCAATAAAACACAAACTGGCTGAAATGGCCATACGTATTTGGGTTGGTGAAAGTGCGGCCTACCGTAGTGCCGGCTGGATAAATGAAAAAGAAAAGGAAATGCAGGCAGCGGGCCAAACATTTGAGAAAGCCCTGCTTGGCGCGGCAGAAGAGTATGCCATTGAGTGCGCCATGCTAAAAGTATTTGGCAGCGAAGTGCTGAATTACGTAGTGGACGAAGGCGTACAGGTGCACGGTGGCAATGGCTTTAGCGACGAATATCTTATAAGCAAAGCTTACCGCGATGCGCGTATAAACCGCATATTTGAGGGCACCAATGAAATTAACCGCCTGCTTACGCTTGATATGACCTTAAAGCGTGCTATGAAGGGTAAACTTGACCTAATGGGCCCTGCCATGGCAGTAAGCAAAGAGCTAATGAGTATACCCGATTTTAGCAGCAACGATGATGGGCCTTTTGCAAAGGAGAAAAAATATATAGTAAACTTTAAAAAGGCCCTATTAATGACGGCTGGCGCTGCAGTACAAAAGCTGATGATGAAGCTTGATAAAGAACAGGAAATTTTAATGAACCTGGCGGATATGGCCATTGAAACATTTCATGCAGAAAGCGCTTTGCTGCGCCTAATGAAATTGGTGGAAAGGAATGGAGCAGATGCTATGAAGCTGCAGACCGACATTGTGCAAACATATATTTACGACGCAGCTGACCGTATAAACAAAGCTGGCAAAGATGCGTTAAACAGTTTTGCGGAAGGCGACGAACTTAGAATGATGCATATAGGCTTAAAGCGTTTTACAAAGGTTGAGCCGTTTAATACAAAGGATGCGCGCAGGCGTATATCAGAGAAATTGGTAGCTGAAGGAAAGTATTGTTTTTAGTAGTCTATCTACCTATGGCGGAGATTGCTCAAACAGCTTAAGCCTATTGACTTTTTGTCACTATTGGGTAATATTTGATATGATAACGCAGGTATTACCCATTTTTATTGGAACTTTAGGTAGTTTATTAATCAACAGGTTATGCAGGCAGGCAATACAATCAAGGTAATAATTACGGGCGTTACAGGCATGGCAGGAGAAGGGGTTTTGCACGAGTGCCTGCAGCATTCTGCAGTATCAGAAATATTAGTTGTAAACCGAAAGCCTTGCGGCGTTGTGCACCCCAAATTAAAGGAGATAATTCACAAAGATTTTTTTGATATAACGCCCATACAACAACAGCTTGCCGGGTATGATGCGTGCTATTTTTGCCTTGGTGTAACATCGCTCGGTAAGAAAGAGGCAGAATATTACGACCTTACTTACACCTTAACTGTAACCTTTGCTGAAATCTTAAGTAAGGTTAACAGCGATATGGTTTTTTGCTATATATCGGGCGCCAGTACCGATAGTTCAGAAAAGGGAAGAAGCATGTGGGCGCGTGTGAAAGGTAAAACTGAAAATGCTTTAATGAAGATGCCCTTTAAAAAAGCCTATGCATTCAGGCCCGGTTATCTGCACCCCATAAAAGGATTGAAGAATGCCCATAAATTTTATGCATATATAAAATGGATGTACTATATATTAAAAGTAGTTGCGCCTAATACTGCAAGCACCCTAACCCAATTAGGCCTGGCGATGATAAACGTTACTTTGTACGGCTATGACAAGCAAATACTTGAAGTAAGTGATATAAATAAGCTTGCTGCCCGGGCCTGACCACCAACTTAAAATTTATGTAGTTGCTTTGCAACAATTGTTATCTTTTTATGGTCAGGTATAAAATTGCTCATATGCGCAAGCTTGCTTTTTTATTATTGTCAATTGGGTTTGTAATTGCCACTAACAGTTGTAAAAAAAGCCATACTGCCGCTGCTAATGTAACATTACAGGGTACCTGGGAATTAACGAGCGTTTCCGGCATGGGTGGCACTACCAATGTCCAGGCCGGTCTTGGCAATGCCTGCAATTTCTCTAATGGTACATTTCGCGAATACTCAAACAATTCCCTCGCAAGAACGGGCTCTTATACTATTACCAGCTCGCCGGGCGTTCCGGCATCAGGCACAATAGATTTTAATAACGGGGCATCAATGTTGCCGGCATTTCACATTTCACAGGATAACACGCTGGTAATTGATTTTGGGAGCGCCTTCGATGCACCTATAAATACGTACCATAAGCAATAAGGTAAGGGTTTGGTCATCACCATTGTGCGCCGGGGTAAGTTCGCTGTAAAAATTGCATTTCGGTTAGCAGTTCATGCAAATGGATTGTGTGTTCGCCCCCTTTACCAAAAAGTGGCTGTACCTGATCGTTAGCCGGTAATAAGAATGCGAGCGTAGCATCTTGAAACGTTTCTTTTACTTTTTGAACCCATAAATGTTTTATGGTACGCAAATCTGCACCATAGCCTTCACGTACTGCAACATTTTCATAGTCAGCCGCTGTAAATAATTCGTCGCTATATTGATTTAGCATATTAACGGCGTTGGTCATTTTCGCATTACTTTCTTCCGTGCCCCGCCCAAGCCGTATTACCCATTCGCTGCTCCAACGCACGTGATAAGTTACTTCCTTCAGCGATTTAGCGGCAATAGCTGCTATTCTTTTATCGTTGCTATTTTGAAGGTGCTGGTATAAGTAATATTGCCAGGTGCTAAAAAAGAATTGGCGCATTACAGTAACACCCCAATCACCATTGGACTGTTCAACAAGCAGGCAATTCTTAAAGTCTTTTGCATCACGCAGAAAGGCGAGAGTGTCTTCTGTGGCCCCCTCCAAACCTCCCCCCATAGGGGAGGCTTTACGATTAGTGACATCCGGTTGGTTAATTAGTTCAGCAGCGTATTGATAAAAATGTCTTGCCTGGCCAATCAGGTCAAGGGCAATGTTTGTTATTGCAATATCAAGCTCCAGTATTGGTCCATGTCCGCACCATTCACTGTTTCTGTGTCCAAGAATAAGTGCATTATCGCCGAGAAAAAGCAGATAGCTGATCAGTTGATTGGTAAAAGCCGGTTGATTGGTTGATTGAGTAGAAAGATTGAAAGGTTGGTTTGTGCTTTGACTATTAAAAATTGTGTGCTGAGTTATCATAATTGCTTATAAATTTTTTCTAAGCCAGGCGATATAACCATTTAGCAACCTGCTTATTTCATCAATCTTTATTTTGAATAAATCCAATTGCTCATCCTTTATATATCCACAGTCAAAAGCATCAATTAGATGATTATAGGTTTCGCTAAGCGATCCCCTTGCCTGTATGCAAAAATGCAATTGGTCTTTATACGTAAACCTTCCATGACCCTCACTTATCGTTGCATTTATTGACCGTGAACATCTTATCAATTGGTCAGATAAGCGATATTTTTCTTCAGGCGGAAAGGCTTTTGTCAAATGAAAAATTTCATTCTTTAAAACACGCGCTTTCTTCCATACTTCCAGCTCTGTAAAACTTTGATTAGCATTATCGCTCATAGACTATATTAAACATTTTTAATACCAATCAACCGGCTTTTACCAATCAACTAAACTCATATATTTTTCACCCCCTCCGGCATGGGGTAAAAGGTTGGGTAACGGTAAATTTTATCGTCAGCCGGGTCAAACAGGCTGGTCGATTCGTCCGGGTTGGTGGCGTGTATGTACTTGCTTTCCACTACCCATATACTTACGCCTTCCATACGGCGGCAATATACATCGCGCGCATTTTCAATAGCCATTTGTGCATCGGCCGCATGCAGGCTGCCCGCATGCTTATGGTCAAGCCCCTGTTTGCTGCGGATGAATATTTCCCATAGCGGCCAACCCCCATCCCCCGTCCGTACCGGCATGGGCGGGCCTGAAGTGGGGCTTATAAGTTGGTTGATTTTTTCACCACCAGCGTTAGGAATATTCTCGCCGTAATCTCCGTAATAATGTTTCCGCAATAATTGCATATTTTTTCAATAACTATTAACGATATTACCTCGCAATGATATAATGGCCCAATGACAAATGACTACTGACCAATGACTTCCTTCATCGCCGCTTCCCTCACCCACGCGCCATCTTCCCAAGCTTTTACCCTTGCGGTCATTCTTTCCTTATTGCAGGGGCCGTTACCGCTTATTACCTGGTAAAACTCATCCCAGTTTATTTCTCCAAAATCATAATGACCCCGCGTTTCATTCCAGGCAAGTTTGTCGTCTGGCAACGTTAATTCCAGTGCTTTCACCTGTTCGGCGCATATATCCACAAATTTTTGGCGCAGTTCGTCGTTACTCTGGCGTTTAATTTTCCACTGCATGCTTTGAGCAGTATTGGGTGAATCATCATCCGGGGGGCCGAACATCATCAGGCTGGGCCACCACCAGCGGTTTATAGCATCCTGTGCCATATCGTGCTGCGCTTGCGTCCCCTTGCTTAAAGTAAGCAATATTTCAAAACCCTGCCGCTGGTGAAAACTTTCTTCCCTGCAAATACGCACCATTGCACGCGCATAAGGGCCATAGCTGGTTCGGCACAGTGGCACCTGGTTTATAATGGCAGCACCATCAACCAGCCAGCCAATTGCACCAATATCAGCCCATGTTAATGTTGGATAATTAAATATAGACGAATATTTGGCTTTGCCGCTGTGCAGCTGCTCAACCATTTCATCGCGTGTTATGCCTAATGTTTCAGCGGCTGAATATAGATACAAGCCATGCCCCGCCTCATCCTGTACTTTTGCTAATAATATGGCCTTTCGCTTAAGGCTGGGGGCCCTTGTTATCCAGGCGCCTTCAGGCAGCATACCAACAATTTCACTGTGGGCATGCTGGCTTATTTGCCTTATAAGGGTTTGCCTGTATTTGCCCGGCATCCATTCTTTTGGCTCAACCTTTATATCAGCATTTATTTTATCCTGGAAATGTGTATCAGTTACCTGCACCACTTAATACATAAATTGGTAAGCTGCAAAGCTACAAAATTTTTCTACCTTTGCTAACGGGCGTTAGTCTTGTTTTAACAACATATCACCTAATTTTTGTAGATTAGCTTAGGTATTTGCTGAAATTTACGCTTTTATTTCGCGTTGCCATTTAACTTATGACGGTTAACTTACGCACCATACAAAACAGGATTTTTAATAACGAGGAGGCCGCACTTGCCGAACTCTACCAGGCTTTTTATGGCAAGCTTCACCAATTTGCAAAGGCATTAGTGCACAGCAACGAGGTGGCTGAAGAAATTGTGGAAGATGTTTTTGTAAAACTTTGGTGCAACCGTACTAACATAACAACCATTGATAATATTACCGTTTACCTGTATGTGGCGGTAAAAAATAGCTGCCTTAATTTTATTTCGCGCAGGGCAAAGGATATGATCTCGGCCCCGTTTGATTTTTTAGATATTGAGCTTAATGAAGAAACCGACACGCCGGATGACATTTTAATAACTGCCGAAATGATGCAGCACATGCATAAGGCAATTGAAGCACTGCCGCCACGTTGCAAAATGATCTTTAAACTGGTTAGGGAAGACGGGCTGAAGTATAAAGAAGTAGCCCAAATATTAAATATCTCCGTTAACACCATCGACGTGCAAATGGCAATTGCCATAAAACGCATTTGCAGCGCACTGGGCATTGAGCGAAAAGTAAAATAGTCCTCTTTATAGCCCATTACATTTAATTTAATTGTTACAGCGTTTATTTCTGCTAAAAAATACGTGGTATAGGGTATATAAGGCAGGGCTTGTATTACATAACTTAACAGCAAAATTCGTGTTATGCACAAATACCCATTAACCCTGCTTGTTGCTGTTATGCTTTTCTTAAGCGGTATCGCTCAAACAACTGCAAAGGAGTGGTACGATAAGGGAATATCACTAAAAACCAATGAAGATTATAAAGGGGCTATTACTGCCTTTAAACAGGCAGTCTCGCTCAAGAGCGATTATGTTGAAGCATTGCACCAATTGGGATGGTGCTATAACGAACAGGATGACTACACCAGCGCGGTTGAGGCCTTGCTGAAAGAATACAACGCAGGCCCGGCAGATAAAGCTGCCAACTGCTTTGAGCTTGGTTATGCATACGAGCAATTAGCTAAATATGATGATGCGCTTACCTATATTAACAGCGCCATTGAGGCAGATAATAACTACGCCCTTGCCTACAAAGAAAGGGGAATGATTTACTATAAAACCAAAAAGTACGAAGCAGCAATTGCTGACTTTGCTAAGTTTGAAGCAGCGTCTGAGGAGGATATTGACGACCCCGACTATTATTTTAAAAAAGGCTGGATGCAAAACGAGCAGAAAAAATACGATGACGCGTTAAAATCGTTAAAAAAAGCCGTTTCCCTTGATGACCCACCGACAGACGCTTTTGTTGAATTGGGCTATACCAACTACAAGCTTAAATTAAATGATGATGCGCTGAAGAATTACAGGATCGCCATGACACTTGATGCAAATAACCATACCGCAATTTTTGGGATGGCAGATGTATTTTACGATAATACAAAAATTGATGATTCGTCTATTTATTATTACCAGAAGGGCCTGCAATTAAAGCCCGGCAATAAAACTGCCTGGTACCACATAGGGTGGTGCTATAATAATAAAGATAAGTTTGAGGACGCAATAAACCCTCTGCAAAAGGCTATCGGCCTGGATGCGAATTATCTTGACGCAAAAAAAGAGCTCGCATACTCTTACTATAAACTTAAAAGACTTGACGAGGCGCTTGCCATATTTGAACCCATAATGAACAATAATTCGAGCGATGAACTTAGCCGTTACTATGCCGGCTTTTGTTATTACCTTAAAAATAACCAGGACAGCCTTAAAAAAATGATTGCGGAATTGAAGGCATTGAACTCAACCCGGTATGTTGAAACATTAACCAGGTATGTAAAGCAATAGCCGGGGGGAATGCCCTTTTACCCTGGCTTCACTTCTTTAACCTGTACGTAGAAATTTGGGTCTATAATAAAAATATGCTGCAATCGGTTGTCGGCTGGCATTGTCTTCCAGGCTGTGGTCGGGTAAATGAAAACGCCTTTTTGTTTGCTGAATGAAGCTTTTACAGGCATATTAAAATCATTCACACAATTTACCCAGCGGTAGTTAAAAGCATCATTCTTAAAAAAATATTCCAGCACAGGTATTTTGGTTGTTGTTAAGTATTGATCAAACAATTTCGAGAGATCTTTTTTGG
>Ga0206806_1112_pt1 | contig 16736 bp, 13 predicted proteins | sample Alteio_BWOrgCont_60_FD_152911 | JGI IMG/M metagenome (GOLD analysis project Ga0206806, IMG submission 152911) | Enriched cells from forest soil in Barre Woods Harvard Forest LTER site, Petersham, Massachusetts, United States -... | ecosystem: Environmental > Terrestrial > Soil > Temperate forest >... | reverse complement strand
TTAAAGCTGCTGCATTTGCAATGGACAGCATTGATGATGCAACCAAAGCAAAATATGCAGGCAAATATTTGTATGAAATTTCGTGTACCAATAAAGGCGGCCTTGTAATGCCCGTAATTATACAGTGGACATTTACTGACGGAACTAAAGAAGTTGACCGCATACCGGCACAAATTTGGCGCAAGAACGAGATGCACATAACAAAAGTATTTTTGAAGGACAAGCAGGTGGCAAGCGTGTTATTAGACCCCATGAGGGAAACCGCTGATATTAATGAAGCCAATAACAGCTGGCCAAAAATGGATGAACTGGGCAAATTAGGCATGTTTAAAGCGCGCCAGGCTGCACGCGGCCAAAGCCAGGGTATAAACCCAATGGAGCATGCGACGCAGAAGTAGTTAGAAGTCCGGAAGACGGAAAGACCGTAAGTCCGAAAGTTGTACGTGACACCCGAACGAAGAACCAAATATGAAGATAGCAAGCGCCACTGTAAAAGGTGGCGCTTGTTTTTTGGGCATGCCGCGGCTTGGTGGTATTCCAAAAGTATTTTTTAACCCATTTTAATTTAACCTTTACCTTTAAAATATTACCCCAATCTAAATCATTCAAAAAATGAAGACCTTCAAAACAACTCATTACCTCGTTTTAGCACTTTTATGCTTGTGTTTTTTCTCATGTAAACCTAAAGACCGCGGCGAACTAATTTTGGGCACCTGGAGCGTTACCAAAGTTGGCACTATTGGTGAGCCGGATAAAACGTCTATTGAAATAACATTTAATAAAGACAGCAGCGCAGTATCAGCTATGATGAAAGACGGCAAAGTTTTAGAAAAATCAAGTATGACCTATAGTATCAGTGGCGATGGAAAATATTTGACAACAAAGGAAAGCCAGGGGCCGGAAACAAAACTGAATATCTTAGAACTAACCGACAAAATTCTAAAGCTAAACCCCGTAAGCGACACCGATACAACAGCGCTTACGTTCACAAGAAAATAAACACCCGGGCAAAAAATCTTATTTATCAAATTGTATTACCTCTTTCTTTTACATAAATTCTAACATGAGTTCTGGATTGGGATAAATCTTCTGCGCATGTGCCCCGGTGGGGCAAAAGCTTTGTAGCAAAGCGATCAACAAAGCTTTCTACCACACCGTAGGTGTGGCAGGCTATACGTTTTGCCCCTTATGTTGTAAAGAACCTGGTAGGCCTTAATTTTGTTGCTTTATCCCGAACTCGCGTTAATTTTATTGCAAATTCCCCGCACATGAAAAAAGTTTGCCTGCTTATTTTATTCATCATTGCCATAAAAATATCATTTTCTCAAACCTATTCACCTAACTGGCAATCGCTTGATGCACGCCCGGTGCCTGCTTGGTTTAGCGATGCAAAGTTTGGCATATTTATACATTGGGGCGTATATTCGGTACCCGCATGGGGACCAACTGCAAAAGATGGCGCCGGCGTATACGACCGTTACGCGGAGTGGTATTGGTACAAGTTAATGGACACCAGTACCCACGGCAGAAAGGTGCATGATATGTTTAAAAACTTTCACGATAAAACCTATGGCCCCAATTTTAAATACCAGGATTTTGTAAACAGCTTTACTGCAAACATGTTTAACCCAACCGAATGGGCCGATATTATCAAGTCATCGGGCGCAAAATATGTAGTGCTTACATCAAAACATCATGAAGGGTTTACGTTATGGCCCAGCAAACAATCGTGGAACTGGAATGCTGTAGATGCGGGCCCGCACCGCGACCTCGCAGGCGACCTTAGCGATGCTGTAAAAAAAGCCGGCCTGCACATGGGCTTCTACTATTCACTATACGAGTGGTTTAACCCAACATATAAAAGCGACTTTAATAACTATGTAGATGCACATATGATGCCCCAAATGAAAGACCTTGTTACAAGGTATAACCCTGATATTGTGTGGACAGATGGTGAATGGGAACATACATCCGCCGAATGGAAAAGTGAGCAATTTTTAAGCTGGCTGTACAATGAATCGCCGGTAAAAAATAATGTGGTAGTAAACGACCGCTGGGGCAGCGATACACGCAGCAAACATGGCGGTATTTACACCACCGAGTACGACCTTGAAGGCGATAACAATTTAAAAGATAAAGTTATAACCCATCCATGGGAAGAGTGCAGGGGTATTGGGGAATCGTTCGGTTATAACAGGAATGAAGATCTGGCGGATTACCAAACCTCGGAAGACCTGGTAAAAGTGCTGATTGAAAAAGTATCGCGCGGTGGTAACTTGTTGCTTGATATTGGCCCTACCGCCGATGGAAGAATACCCGTTATTATGCAACAGCGCCTAAAAGATATGGGCGATTGGCTGGCAATAAACGGCGATGCCATTTACGGGACCAAACAATGGGCCGAAGCGCCAAATGTAAAACAACCGGGTGTTTATTATACTGCCAAAGGGAATGACCTGTATGTGCTGTACACACAATTTCCAACACAACCACTCATGGTTGAAGGTGTTAAAAAAGCAACCTCAGTAAATCTTTTGGGTTTTAGTGGCAGTGTTAAAGCAACATTTAAAAATAATGCGCTTATTATTCAACCACCCTTGGTACCCATTACAAACAACAATTTAAAATTTGCGTGGGTGTTTAAACTGGCTGGCGCTTTATAAAATAATTATGGCCCCGCAAAGGGCCACTATATTGCTACTATTTCTTTTTATCAGGCGGCGCCTTATCTGTACTGGGTTTTAATCGCCCGGCTTCTTTTAACTGCTGGTGCAGCATCCATTCTATCTGCCCGTTAACACTGCGAAACTCGTCATTAGCCCATTTTTCAAGGGCCTTATATGTGGCTTCATCAATGCGTAAAACAAAACTCTTCTTCAAAACAAATAATTTATACAGTCAAAGATAACATGGTATACCGCCTGTGTTCGTGTCTCAAGAACACTTTTACTATACCCTATATGCGTTTGTGAGTCTGAAGCGCTTGGATACTAACACGGGCGAAAAAATTCACGCAAATCAAAAAATACTATGCCAACGTGGTTGTGCTGAAAACCATGCCGGTAAAATAAAAAGCCTATTGATATAACGTGCCCGTATTTAATACCGGTGTTGCAGCTTTCTCACCACAAAGCACTACCATAAGATTGCTAACCATGGCAGCCTTTTTTTCTTCGTCTAAATGCACAATATCCTTTTTACTAAGCATTTCAAGCGCCAACTCAACCATGCCCACAGCGCCTTCAACAATTTTAAACCGTGCAGCAACAATAGCAGTAGCCTGCTGGCGCTGCAGCATTGCGCCTGCAATTTCAGGTGCGTATGCAAGGTGGCTTATGCGGGCTTCTTTTATTACAATACCCGAGCGGGCCAGCCTTTCAAACAGTTCGCTTTCAAGCAGAGCAGTTACTTTCTCGCCGCCATCCCGCAGGGTAATATCAGCATGCGCATCTTCCATTTGGTCGTAAGGGCAGGTGGTAGCCAGGTGGCGTATAGCACTTTCACTTTGTATTTTTACATACTCTGTATAGTTCGTTACCTCAAAAGTTGCTTTGTAGGTATCGCTTACCTGCCATACAATTACAGCGGCAATTTCAATGGGGTTACCCATTTTGTCATTCACTTTAAGCTTGTTGCTCTCAAAGTTATTTACGCGCAGGCTAAGGCGCGTTTTTTTAAACAGAGGGTTAACAAAGCGCAAACCATTTTCTTTGGCTGTGCCCACATATTTGCCAAAAAAAGTGCAAACCACCGTTTGGTTGGGGTTAATAACGGTTAAGCCCTTAAATAAAAAAATTGCCGTAAAAAATAATACAATGCCCAGCCAGAACAAGGGCGAAACTGACTGGTTATCGCTGTTAATGTTTGTTGTTACAAAAAAAATACTGCCTCCAAGGCACCCAAGCGCCAATAATAAGGCTGCAAAGCCGGGTACTGGGGTTATGTTCTTTTCCATAAAAAATCGTTTTGATATTAATTTGATATCAAAAATATATTATCCTTTTTAAATACCAAAAAAATTTATTTGCAAAGGAAAGAGCGGCATTATAAACGGCGGCAGGAGGCTATTGACCGGTTTACAGGGCATTTTCTTCGTACTTCAATAAAATGTATTACTTACATTAGCATTTAAACGGTTGCGTATGCACGAAATGGAGGGTTGGTTCTCTACAGAAATAGGGCGTATGCTGGTAGCCTTGTTTATCGGTGCTGTTATTGGTGCAGAGCGGGAGTACCGCTCCAAGTCAGCCGGGCTGCGCACTATGATACTTGTTTGCACAGGTGCCTGTATATTTACTATGGCATCGCAAGCCATGGGGGCACCAAATAATATTGACAGGATAGCGGCGAATATTATTACGGGCATAGGTTTTATTGGCGCAGGCGTAATATTTAAAGATGAAAACCGCGTAACAGGTATAACCACTGCTACTACTATTTGGATTGTTGCTGCCCTCGGCATGCTTGCAGGGATAGGCAAATTTGAAACAGCTTTTATAGGCGCAGGTATAATATTAATTGTGCTTATAGCCTTGGTTTACCTGCAGGATATTATTGAAAAAGTAAACCAGTTACGTAACTACCGCATTGTTTGCCAGTACCAGGAAGAAACATTAAAAAAATACGAACGCCTTTTTAAAAAGCATCGTTTAAAGCCATTACGCGGCAGGCAAAGTAAAAAAGGCGGTGCAATTACAGGCTACTGGCTGGTGCAGGGCTCAACACAAAACCATGAAAGACTGATACAGGAATTACTTATTGATAAGGACATACTTGAGTTTGATTTTTAAACCACTGCCACCACTTTACTCAAATGAATAAGGTTACAAAGAAAATACTGGCGTTTAACAGCAACCGTAATGCTGAAATTGTAAAAATAAAATATGGCTTTATAAGCCAGGACGTATTTAGATTTTACCGTGGCACCTGCCATTTGTTTTATGAAGACCTCGCAAAAAAAGTAAGGTGGAAAGATGATACAAAATGCTGCATAACAGGCGATTTGCACCTTGAAAACTTTGGGACCTATAAAGGTGATAACAGAGTAGTGTATTTTGATATGAACGATTTTGATGAGGCGCTTATGGCGCCCGCTACCTGGGAGATATCAAGATTGCTTACCAGCGTTTACCTTGCTGGCCATATATTACAATTTAGCGAAAAACTTGCTGAAGAATTATGCCACATATACACCACAGCCTATATTAACGTGCTAGAAAACGGTAAACCAATTGTTATTGAAAAGGAAACTGCAACAGGCCTGCTCGAATTTTTTTTAGAGAGGGTACAGCACAGGCAGCAAAAAGAATTTATAAGAAGCAGGATAGAAAAGAAAAATGGCCATTGGAAAATAATAGTTGATAAGGAAAAAACCTTACCCTGCATGACAGATGAAAAAGAAAAGGTTGCCGTTGCTCTTAACGATTGGCTGAAAAAACACCTGCCCGGCAAGAAGTTACAGGTGCAGGATGTTTGTTACCGTATTGCGGGTACGGGGAGCGTTGGTATTGAAAGATATGCTGCACTGGTGTATGAAAAAGCAAAAAATCGTTTTCACCTGGTTGATATAAAAGAAGCAGCACCGTCATCGCTGCTGCCATATAGTGTTTATAAACAACCGGCCTGGCAAACAGAAGCTGACAGGGTTGTTACGTTGCAAAAAATGGTTCAGCATGTATCTCCCGCATTTTTGCATACCATTTATTTTGGCAATAAAAGTTTTGTGGTAAAGGAACTGCAACCCACGCAGGACAGAATGGACCTTGCATTATGCAAAGGCAAGAAAAATAACCTGTCGGATATTTTAGTAACTATGGCTGAAGTAACAGCTTCAGGCCAGTTGCGCAGCGGCGGCAGGCAGGGCAGCAGCATTACTGATGACCTGTTACATTTTGCAGCTAATTGCGAAGCCTGGAAAAAGCCTTTACTGCAATACGCAAAAAAATATGCTAAACAGGTAGTTGCTGATTATAACAGCTATAAAAAAGATTTTGAAAAAGGGCTTGTAGTTAAGCCAGCGCGTGAAGCGAAGACAAGTTGATAATTAAGCGATAGAAGCCCACAACAGGTTTTGAGTAAAGAAGAAATTTTTAAATTTCAGGCAACGCACAAAGTTTCGGTATGGCTTTTATTTAAAAGCCAAAGAGCGTTGCACTAACTATTTGGATAGCATCACTTTTTTTACTGAATACTACGAATAGGCAGGGAATTTACCTTTGGCTGGTCGGAAGTAAACGACCCGAGGCAAACACCTATTAAAGTACTAAAGCCTTAACAATGAATAAAGTTGCAATCTATTGTATTTGTATCGCGCTGATCGGTTGTAAAACTGTTGAGTCTTCCAATAACAACAGGTCAAAACAACTGCAGGCACAGATCATTGAATGTATGAACGCTTCTAAAATCGCTTTGCTGGTTGATACTTCTTTAATAAAGCACATCTCAGATTCCATTGTAAAGAATGTAGATTCTCTTGAGTCCGTAACGATTTTTGATATATTTAGGTTGACCAGTTACGAACGACGAGGCTTAATTCAGGTAAATGATTCGGACAAATTTTTTCAGTACTCGCGAAATGATAATACTGCTCCTTTTATTTTTGAAAAAGGAGCTGGGGATCATATTGCTTTGAAGACGCTGGCACTATCCTTAGCCAAAAATTTCAATAAGAATATTGACAGCGTTACTCATATATTCAACAATAATATGCAGGCAGATGCCTCAAGTCTCATAATTACCCGTATCACAATACATAAAAAAGAAGGTAATTGCAGGACAGCGATAATGCAATATTAACCAAGAGAATGTTTGAAGTTAGGGAAATAGGCTTGGGCTCTGCGTAGTGTTCCCTTCTCCGCAGGGTATGAGGCTCTGCGGCATCGCTAGTACCAAAGTTAGTAATTGATTTACAGCCAGCGTGCGATAAATAGGTAGTTGTCGATTATGGCGCTTATAAAAAAAGATTTTGAGAAAGGGTAATAGTTAAGCCAGCCCATTAAGCTTGGCATATTGCAGCAGCATAATTGTTTTGCCGTCTTTTATTTCACCGTCGTTTATCATTTTCATGGCTTTGTCAAGTTTAATTTCAAGCACTTCAATATCTTCCTGTTCGTTTGCTATGCCGCCACCATCATTTACTTTTTGTGCAGCAGTATATTCAGCAACAAAAAAATACAATATCTCCGTTACCGAGCCCGGCGACATATATGCTTCAAAGATCTTTTTTACATCTGTTATTTTATACCCTGTTTCTTCTTCGGTTTCTTTTCTAATACAATCTTCCGGGTTGTCTTTGTCAAGCAACCCTGCGCAGGCTTCAATAAGCATACCATCGCTGTTGCCATTTATAAAGCTTGGCAGCCTGAACTGCCTTGTTAAAATAACAGTTTTCTGTTGCCTGTTATACAGTAAAATGGTAGCGCCGTTGCCGCGGTCGTAAGCCTCGCGGGTTTGTGACTGCCATGTGCCATTGCTTTTTAAAAAATCGTAGGTTACTTTATAAAGCTTATACCAGTTGTTTGATAAAACCGTGGTTGTAAGATTTTTTACTCTCTCCATAATTATTTTGCGGGGTTATTAGCTGGCACGTCCTCAAGGCGGTAATACACGTTTAGCCCGCGTTCTTTCGCGATCCGCACATCTTCGTCTGCCCCTTGTGATGCACCTTCAAGTCTTAACACTGCATCGCATTTTTCAAGCAGCCTTGCTGCAGTTGGGTATAAAATTTCTTCGTACGCCTCGTCGCCCGGCCTGGTTGAACCTGCAAGCCTTAGCAATGGCAGCGCCACCCATTCGCCTATCATTGGTATATGCCCTAAACGAAATAGTGGTAAGGCAACTTCTTCCAGCCGCCTTAAATTCTGTTCCATTAAAACAGGGTCGTCATTAGTACCGCTGCGGTATGGGCCTGCAATAAGAATTAGCATGTGATTTTTTTGCAAAGGAATGAAATACGCAAACGAAAAGAGTTAAGGTAGATTAAGAAATTAGCTAAATAACAACAATGCTCGCTTATAAGCCCCCCTTGAGGACAGCTTGTGCAGGATCGGACGGGCGATGGGGACTTCTTATTTTCTTCCGAATTGCACTTAAAAACTCAGGCGTAATACCGAGATAAGATGCTATTTGCTTTTGCGGGATGCGCTGCACAAACTGGGGATATTTCGTTATAAAATTTACATACCGCTCCTCTGCGCTAATGCAAAGGTTTTGGATGGAACGTAATTGCTCACGCACGTAAGAGTTTTGCATTATTATCCTGAAAAAGCGTTCAAGTTTTGGCACCGTCGTAAATAATTCTTCAAGGTTGGTTTTGGAGAGATCATAAACCATACTGTTTTCCATTGCCTCTATGCTCAGCAGTGCTGGCTGCCCTGTTGTAAAGCTGTATATATCAGTAACCCACCAGTCGTTTATGGCAAACATTATTATGTTTTCATTGCCATCTTTATCTGTGTAATAAGCCCTTAACGCACCCGAGTTAACATAGCTTATATTTTTAGCAACATGGCCTTCTTTTAATAGAAATTGTTTTTTAGCGACATGCCTGCAAAGCATAAGGCCGGTTAAATAGCTCATTTCCTCATCGGTTAGCGAGATGTGTTTGGAAATATTTTTTATAAGCAGGCCATAATCCATAACTGCAATTTAAACTTTGCATGTTAATTACATAGCAATTACTAAAATTGATGCTGAGGCTTAAAATACTTTTTTAAGATAATGTCACCTCTTCGCGGTTTCTAAACGACTATATTTACGCATTTCTACAATAATATCAGTCTTTCAGACTTTTAAAATCCCGCAGGGATGAAATTATTGTAGTAATAGCAGGAAAGCATGTTTCAAACCCTGAAGGGGTGACATTGTGGTTTAAACGTCACGCCAGTGGTATTTGGCCCTGCGTGGCGTTTTAATCCTCCAACTGGTATTCTTTATCAATTTCATCAATCAGCTTAACTGCATGCTGCTTTTGTGTATAAAACAGCCTTACCTCAACAACAAACGTACTTTTTCGCTGGTGCAGCTGGTATATTAAGCCATTAAGTAAATCGCTGTCTGCTTTTCTTAGCTGTGGGTTACCCGGTGGCCTGCCAACTGTTGACCGTGCCCCGTATGCCAGCAGGGTATAAGCATTATGCGTAGTATCAAGTTGGGTGCTCATCATATCATCAAATACTGCTGCATCAAAAAGTTTGCTCAAATAGGGGTGTACTTCATCTGCCTCTTTACTGTCAATCTGCAAAATGGTTTTAAAATTTTCAATGTCTTTTTCATAGCTAACAATTTGCGCGGCTATTTTTTTACTGCCTATAAGGCGAAAATTACCTGAGCTGTTTAATTGTGTTATAGTGTTGTTCTCATTGGCAAACACAGTGCCCCGCGTTGATAGCCTTGCCAGGTAATACAAATTACTGCCATTGGCCGAGGCAGGGTTGCGCAGGTATTGTATTAACGAGTCGAACTCGCTAACCTTTGTTTTGTAAGCTGCCATGTACAAGCTAAGGTTAGCAGTATCAGTCATCAAATCGTGCTTTAGTGATGTTATATATTCTTTTTCTTTTTTACCATCGCCAATATGCTCTCTTAAACTTTCTGCAAAAAAGCCGGTGGTAACAGCCAGCACTATCATTATGTATTCAAGTATATATTCCTTCCACGGCTTGGTATTATGTTTAAGCTGCGGGTGGTGATGTACTTCCATATCTTTTGTTTCCAGTTTATAGTTTTCAGCTTCAAGTTGTCCAGCTTCGGCCTCATTGTTACAGGTATTTACAGTACCATGAACCGTCTCATTAACGTTATTCTCCTCCATACTTCCGCTCTTTCCGTCTTCCGGACTTCCGGTCTCTCGGCCCTCCCGACTATCATCCATACTATTGGTTTTTTATTTGATGCCACAAAAATGCAATACCAAAACCCACAACAATATATATAAGCATCTTGATTAACCGTTGTTTTGTGTTATTGCTCATTATCCAGGTTATATGCTCGGTTTATTAATTTAATTAATGCCGTAGTTTTTTTTGATTTTTTAACAGGCTTTCCTCGTCCATAAAGCCAGATTTTTGCTGTTTTGACTTTGTTTTTTTCCTCAGTTGGTGCTTTTTACCCTTATTCACCATCTTTTAAACTATATGCCACAGCAATTGCTTTTTTAAGCCTTCCTGCTTCATTTATAATATCACGGCACGTTCTTACAAGTGAGCTTTGCAGGCTTTTAATATCGCTTATTACAAGCAGGCAATTGTTTATTGCAATTGGGTCGGCCGATCTTAAGTGCAGCGCACTGGTAGGGTAACTTACATGGTCGTCGCTGTTAACTATTTTGTCATATTCATAACCGTCTAAAATGGGCGTGTATGCATTGCGCAGCAAACCCTTTTGATTTAATGTGGCATTCTGCAAAATTTCAAAAAGCTCAACATCTTTATAGTACGTTAAAATACTGTCGGCTATTTGTTTATTATGCAAAAGCCGCATGCCGCCGGCGTTGCGCAACTGTGTAATGGTTCGGTCGGTTATAAAAAAGCTGATACCAACCTGCCGTATTAATAGCCTTAAATTAACGTATATGCTGTCAGCATTTTTGTCAGCAGTTATATTTTTCAATTGCGCCTGCAGCAGCGTAGCTTCGCCAACTTGACCATTCATCCAATCTGCCAGGAACGGTAATCCTTTTTCATCACTGGAAAGATCGTAATACAGGGATTCCATATATTGATGCTCCTGCTCCTTTGCAGCTATTTTTTCGCGCAGGCTTTCAGCAAAAAAACCCATTGTAACAGCAACAAATATCATCAGCCCTTCAAGCAGGTACTCTTTAAAATTTTTTTTCTCAACGTGCGGGTGATGGTGTACTTCCATTTCTTTAGTTTCAGGGTTTAAGTTTAAAGTTTCAGGTTGGGCAATAGCATCACTGCCTGCAGGCTGTTCATCGCCGGCACCCGGTATAGCTTCGGATTCATCTTCCACGTTGTAAAATATTAGCTTGGTTGTTAGGCTTGCTCACGGCCCTGTATGTATTCAGCAGCGCAATACACTGGGCTTTATATCACACCCCGCCAAGATACATAAATGTTTAATAAAAACATGGCTGCCGTTATACGCATTTTATTAGCATAACCCATTGCTTTAAAATACTAACCTTAAAACATCGTACTTTTAAAATCTTCAAAAAAAACAATGCTATGCCTTTAGTAACAAACTACGTTAATGGGGAATGGACAGAACCGGAGGAAGATAACCGATGGATGGAAATTGAAAGCCCGCTGGATGGCTCGGTTATAGGTAAGGTGGTTATGTCTTCACCAGTTGCACTTAATGCTGCTGTAACAGCAGCCACAAAAGCATTTGCGCATTGGGGCAAAGTACCCATAAAAGAAAGGGTGCAAGTATTTTTTAAATATAAATACTTACTTGAGCGCGATATTGACGAGCTAAGCAGGCTTATACAGGCCGAGAATGGTAAAACCTACGACGAAGCAAAAGCTGAGATTGAGAAGGCCATTGAGCTTACTGAATTTGCATGCTCGCTGCCGCAACTGGTGCAGGGTGAAGTGATGGAAGTAAGCAGGGGAGTGGAGTGCCGTACAGAAACAGTACCTGTTGGTGTTGTTGCATCAATTGTACCGTTCAATTTTCCGGCAATGGTGCCTAACTGGACAATACCAAACGCCATAGCGCTTGGTAATTGTATGATAATAAAACCGTCTGAACTGGTGCCGCTTACCATGGTGCGCATAGCTGCATTACTGAAGGAGGCTGGGCTGCCCGATGGTGTGTTTAATATTGTAAACGGCGACCGGGAAATGGTTGAGGCTATTTGCGACCACCCCGGTATACAGGCGGTATCCTTTGTGGGCTCTACTAAAGTGGCAAAAATTGTATACGCCCGTACCACAGCCAGTTTTAAAAGATGCCTGGCGCTGGGCGGTGCAAAAAACCATTTACTTGTTATGCCCGATGCAAACCCCGCTATGACGGCGGTAAACATAACCGCATCAATGAGCGGGTGTGCAGGGCAGCGATGCATGGCAGCATCGGCCATGGTGGCGGTGGGTGATACAGATGATATAATAAACAGGCTTGTTGAAGAAGCGCGTAAAATAGTACCTGGTAAAAACCTTGGCGCCGTTATTACAAAGCAGGCTAAGGAAAGAATTGAACGCTATATTACTGAGGCCGAACAGCAGGGTGCAACAATACTACTGGATGGCCGCAGCGCCGTTGTTAATGGCATGAAAGAAGGTTATTATGTTGGCCCTACTATAATTGACCATGTAAAGCCCGGTATGGCTGTTGCGAGGGAAGAGATATTTGGGCCTGTACTGGCCATTATACGCAGCAATACCATTGATGAAGCCCTGGCCATTGAAAACGCCAGCCCTTACGGCAACGCTGCATCTGTATTTACACAAAGCGGCGGTATTGCGCGGTATGTGGCTGAAAAAGCAAGCGCGGGTATGGTTGGGGTTAACATTGGCGTACCGGTGCCGCGCGAGCCATTTTCATTCGGTGGGTGGAATGAAAGCAGGTTTGGCGTGGGCGATATAACGGGTAAAAGCTCCATAGCGTTTTGGACGAAGCTTAAAAAAACAACTGTTAAGTGGAACCCCGAAGCGGGCATTAACTGGATGTCTTGATAGAAGGCTTGTTTAATGTGCGGTAAATAACCTTTAAACAGTAATTCTACCGTCCGTCACACTTCTATTTTTGTGGCAAATACGCAGCCGTATATAAAAAATATACATATTATTGCAATGTTATGATTGCTGCGAAATGGAAAAATTTGTTACCTAAAATTTCAGGAGGGGACGCAAAAAGCATTCAGGAACAGGTTAGGAAGAGTAATACCAGGCGCGCCTTATATTTGGCTATCGGGGCAGTAGGGTGTAATATTTTCTTCCTGCTTCATTTTTATTTTAACGTAAATGCCGGTACCCCAGTTGAAATTAAATGGCGAAAGTTAATATTGCTTTTGCATGCCGTTTTTATTTGCCTTCACTTAGTGCTGCTTTTTATAGCGTTGTATATAAAACGTACACGCAATTTTTCCGGTAAACTGTCCCTGTTGCTGGTTACCACTTTTTTCATCACCCTGCCTTTATGGGGTGCCTCAGCGGTAATAATTGATCAATTGGTAACCTCATCCATTATTTCATTTTTTCTTACCTGTGCTGTTTGCGCTATGGGGTTGTTAATGCAGCCGTTATTCTCCATGCTATATTACCTGGCATCTTACCTGGTATTTTATTTTGGCCTGGCGCTAACACAATCAAACCCTGATTTGCTTTTATCAAACCGCGTTAATGGCTTTGCGGGCATTGTTATATGCTGCGGTGTGTCAGTATTGTTATGGCGTATAAATATTATACGTTATATACAAAGCAACCTTATTGAAAAGCAGAAGAAGGATATACAGGATAACTATGAAAAATTGTTACAATCATCAGAAGAACTGGCAAAAGCCAACGCTGCAAAAGATAAATTTTTCTCTATTATCGCACATGACCTGCGCGGGCCTGTGAGCTCCATTCTAAGCCTTATTGAGTTTATAAATAGTAAAGCGTTTGGAGATGACCCTGAAAAACAAAACGAGTTGCTGCAATTGCTGCATAAAAGCATTGGTAACACGGCCAAGCTGCTTGAAAACCTGTTGGTCTGGTCAAGAAGCCAAACAAACCGCATATCATTTTCACCCACTTTTTTAAACCTGCACAAACTGGTTGAAACCAATATACAGGTATTAAATATTGTAGCAACAGAAAAGGATATTGTAGTACAGCTTGATATTGACAGTAATATTGAAGTATATGCCGATGCCGAAATGATTAATACCATTTTACGCAACCTGCTTTCAAACGCATTTAAATATACCAATAAGTTTGGCGAGGTTACTGTAACAGGTAAAATAGCAGGCAATAAAAACGGGGGCAAAAGCGTACAGGTTACCATACAGGATAATGGCATAGGCATGCAGCCGGCAGTACTTGAAAGCCTTTTTAGGATTGATACCAAAATACTAACCGAAGGCACAAAAAAAGAAACCGGTACAGGGCTGGGCCTTATACTTTGCAAGGAGTTTATTGAAAAGCATAATGGCTCGCTTTGGGCCACCAGCAAACCTGGCGCAGGCAGCCGTTTTACATTTGAACTGCCTCTGCCGGAAGGGAAATAGCAGTAGTAAGCTAAAAGCTGTAAGCGGAAAAGCAGTACCTGCTGCAGGCTTGCAGAATAACTTTTCACCCCCGGAACTTCGAAACCATTGATTGACCCATGAGTTTTCCCGCTTCACTTCTGCCTTTCACTTTTCACGATTGACGTTTCCCGATTGCCGTTTAGATTTCTTTTCCGTACTTTCATTTCAAAATCTCTGCATGAGAATATTTTTTTGCATTTTATATGCAGCTATAACCATTGTATTAATAGTAACACTTGATATGCCCTTGCCAAAGGGCGGTGGCAAAACACCACGGATGGGCTATTTCCTGTCACCGCAAAAAGGGTTTTGGCAAAATGCCGAAGCAACGGGCAGCAAGTTTGATGGCAATATAAAAATACCGGGCCTGCAGGGTAAAACCGAAGTATATTTTGATGACAGGCTGGTGCCGCACGTGTATGCCGACAATGACAATGATGCCTATTTTGTTCAGGGTTACCTGCATGCAAAGTTTCGCCTGTGGCAAATGGAGTTTCAGACCTATGCGGCAGGCGGCAGGCTTAGTGAAATAATGGGGGATAGCTCAAATGGAAGCAATTTTTTGAAAATAGATATTTTTTTCAGGCGGCTCGGCATGGTATACGGCGCCGAAAATTCATTAAAAGCCATGGAGGCAGACCCAGTTACAAAACAAGCGCTTGATGCGTATACTTCAGGTGTAAATGAATACATTAATTCCCTTGATGAAACGAATTACCCGCTTGAATATAAGCTGTTGAACTATAAACCGGAGCCATGGACAAACCTTAAAAGTGCATTGTTTTTAAAATATATGAGTTATGACCTCACCGGGGCTGATAACGACATTGAAATGACAAATGCAAAAGCCATTTTTTCAAAAGCGCAGTTTGAAAAACTTTTCCCTTATGGTAACGATTCGGTGCAAAATATAATTCCTAAAGGAACGCCTTTTGCAAAACGCGGTGTAACCCTAAAAATTCCTGAAACGGCCGATTCACTTTACTTTAATTATAAAGAGACTATTAAAGTACCCGCCAACCCTGTAAAACCGGATAGAGGCAATGGCAGTAACAATTGGGCGGTTGATGGTACAAAAACAAAAAGCGGCAGGCCCATCCTGTGCAGCGATCCGCATCTTGGCCTTAATCTTCCATCACTTTGGTACGAAATGCAAATTTCAACACCATCATATAACGTTTACGGCGTAAGTTTCCCAGGATCACCGGCAATAATCATAGGCTTTAACGACGATTGCGCGTGGGGGGTTACCAATGCCGGGCGTGATGTAAAAGATTATTACTCGGTAACCTTCCAGGATAGCAGTCAAACCCACTACCTGTTTAATTATGAATGGAAGAAGGCTGAAAAAAGGCTGGAGGTGATAAAAATAAAGGGAAAGCCAGAGCATGTGGAAGAAATACCAATGACTCTCTGGGGGCCTGTTATGTACGATAAAAATTACAATGGCAATAACAGGGTTGCCGATGGCAAAGCTTATGCCTTGCGCTGGACAGCACACGACCCCAGCAACGAACTGCGCACATTTATAATGCTTGACAGGGCCAAAAATCTTGATGATTATAAAAACGCCATTTCAACCTTTAAAAATCCGGGCCAAAATTTTGTATTTGCGTCAAAAAGCGGGGATATAGCCATAAAAGAACAAGGTAATTTTCCTGCCAAATGGCGCAGGCAGGGTGATTTTGTTATGCCTGGTAAAGACAGCAGCTATGCCATGCAAAATATACCCGACAGTGAGAATATTGTGTTGCATAACCCTTCAAGGGGTTTTGTAAGCAGCGCAAACCAATATGCTTACGATACCAGCTACCCGTACTATATGGGCGGCACCGATTATGAATACTTCAGGCCCAATATTATTAACCGCAACTTGGCTGCTATGAAGGGTATAACGGCAGAAGATATGCAGCATTTGCAAACCGATAACTATAACCTGCTGGCAGAAATGGCAAGGCCTCCATTGCTAAAGTATATCAACACATCTGCTTTAAGCGATTCAGAAAAGAGATACCTGGATATTTTTACCTCGTGGAATTTAAGGAACGATGCAACCGAGCAGGGGCCAACCATATTTACATCGTTATGGGATAATGTTATGTATGGTGTATATAACGATGAGTTTTCTAAAACCGATTTACGCTTACCCCCGATCGACGATGAAACATTGGTACGTGCTTTAAGAAAGGACAGTTTATATGAGTTTGCTGATGATATAACAACACCCCAAAAAGAAACCTTCCGCGATATTATTACACTTGCATTTAAAAAAACAGTTCCGGACATGGTAAGGGCAGAAAAAGACAGTGCATTGGTTTGGGGCAGGTTTAAAAATAGCGGTATAAGGCACCTGTTGCGCATACCAGCGTTAAGCAGGCTTCATTTGCTTTCGGGCGGTGGTGATCATATAATAAACGCTTATACACAATACCACGGCCCAAGCTGGCGCATGGTTGTTCAACTTACAGATGAAACTGAGGCTTATGGGCTTTACCCGGGCGGCCAAAGCGGTAACCCTGGCAGTGAGTATTATGATACT
>Ga0206806_1111_pt1 | contig 16877 bp, 16 predicted proteins | sample Alteio_BWOrgCont_60_FD_152911 | JGI IMG/M metagenome (GOLD analysis project Ga0206806, IMG submission 152911) | Enriched cells from forest soil in Barre Woods Harvard Forest LTER site, Petersham, Massachusetts, United States -... | ecosystem: Environmental > Terrestrial > Soil > Temperate forest >... | reverse complement strand
AATTGCTGGGCTCATACAAGGAAGAAGAAATAGGCGAAATGTGCTGCCTGGGCAGGTGCCATGAGAATAGTTCTTTTCACGTTAACGGGAAAAATTACTCAGGCCATGACATCGACGCTATTGATGCTATAAAGCAGGGCAAGCCGCAGGCAATGGATAAGTACAATGTGGCCCACGTGGGCACGCCTGTGCTTACCTGTGATTTCCCCGGCATAGATACTTTTTATAAAACACTGGATAAGGCGCTGAAATTATCGCCTGATGCTATACTGACCGAATTAAAAACCTCCGGCCTTCGCGGGCGTGGCGGTGCAGGCTTCTCTATAGGCTTCAAACTGGAGTCGTGCAAAAACACACCGGGCGATGTAAAATTCATTGTGTGCAATGCCGATGAGGGCGACCCCGGCGCCTACAGCGACCGTTACCTGCTGGAAGAACGTCCGCATGCGGTACTACTGGGTATGATCATTGCCGGGTATGTAGCCGGTGCCAATACTGGTGTAGTATACATACGCGGCGAATATCCGGAAGCTATTGAGATCACGCAAAAGGCTATAGACGATATAAGGGCTAAAGGATTCATAGGTGAAAACATTTTAGGCTCAGGTTTTAATTACGATTTCAAACTCATTAAGGCGCAGGGCGCTTATATCTGTGGTGAGGAAACAGCATTGCTGTCATCGATAGAGGGGCAACGGCCTGAAGTGCGTGTGCGCCCGCCCTATCCTACTCAACATGGCTTATTCAACAAACCTACGGCTGTAAACAATGTGGAAACGCTTGCGTGCATCCCCTGGGTCGTGGACAACGGAGGTGCTGCATTTGCGGCCATAGGCAGGGGGAAATCAACTGGCACCAAACTAGTATCGCTGGATGGGTTCTTCAACAAACCCGGTATTTATGAGGTGGATATGGGCACTCCGCTATCTGTAGTGGTGAATGATCTGGGTGGTGGTTTCCGCGCTCCGGTAAAGGCGATGCATATAGGCGGCCCGCTCGGCGGGCTTGTTCCTATAAGTAAGATAAATGATCTGTCAGTTGACTTTGAATCATTCGCACAAAACGGGTTTCTTTTAGGTCATGCATCGGTTGTGTGCTTACCTGAAAGTTTCCCTATCATAAAATATATAGAGCACCTGTTTCAGTTTACCGCGCATGAAAGCTGTGGTAAATGCTTCCCATGCCGCCTGGGTTCTACCCGTGGTTATGAGATGGTGGGCAAGGCGCTCACATCTGACTACAAAATGGACCGTGAGTTATTCACCGACCTCATTACTACCATGGAGATAGGCTCTTTGTGTGCATTAGGCGGTGGATTACCATTACCCATAAGAAATTCATTGAAATATTTTGATAACGAGTTGAAGCAGTATTTTGAAAACTAATTGACTATGGGTCTGGTATATGCAGATATAGAATTGATAAATGGCGACGACCTTGCGCTGGCAAGACGACATATTATTGGCGAGGACGAAGTTAAACGTATCCATGTTAACATTCTTGTTGATACCGGCTCTTATATGTTGGCAATTAACGAGAATATAAAAGAGCAATTGCAGCTACCTGTAGTAGAAACAAGAAAAGCTCAAACCGCCACAGGGCAGATTATTGAATGCGAGGTTGTAGCACCTGTAGAGGTTAGATTTAAGAATAGGCGCACATCCTGCAATGCGATCGTATTGCCAGGCGATGCTGAACCATTACTTGGAGCTATTCCACTGGAAGACATGGACGTATTGATACATCCTTTGCGCCAGGAACTTATTGTAAATCCAGAGCATCCATATTTTGCTCAAATGAAAATGAAATAACACTTCTCATAAAAATAACTGCTATGAGTAAACAATATTATGTAGAGAGCAAGCCATCAGTAGGAGGATTAACTTCTACTAACGGACAGGTGCAGACAGCTACAAAGGTGGCGTACATAGATGACGTGCCTTACGAGATCAAGGAGGGCGATACCATACTTGCGCTCATGCGCAGACATTTCGGCAATAAATCCGTACCCACTTTGTGCGACGCGCCAAACCTTGATCCGTTCGGCTCCTGCCGCGTGTGCAGTGTTGATGTTGCTTTATCAAAAGGCGGCCCGGTGAAAACTATGGCTTCCTGCCACACGCCCGTGATGCCCGGCTCTTTTATTTACCCGGAATCAGACCGCGTACAGAAACTCAGAAAGAACATTATAGAACTGGTACTTACAGACCACCCGCTCGACTGCCTCACCTGCGAAGTAAACAACAATTGTGAACTGCAGGAAGTTGCTGCCAGAGTGGGCGTGCGCGATGTGCGCTACCCCGAAGGGAAAAACCATCTTGACAAAAAGAAAGACCTCAGCCATCCCTACATGACCTCTGACTTTTCCAAATGCATCAACTGTTTCCGTTGTGTACGTGCCTGTGATGAGGTGCAAGGGCAATTTGTACTCAGCATGGCAGGCAGGGGTTTTGACAGCCATATAGTTAAAGGAGCAGAGGTTACGTTCAACGAATCTGATTGTGTAAGTTGCGGCGCCTGTGCGCAGGCTTGCCCTACTTCTGCCATCTCTGATATTTTCGAATCAAAATCTATACAGTACGATGAGAAGGTGCGCACCGTGTGCACCTATTGCGGTGTAGGCTGCAACCTGGAAGTAGCAGTAAAAGGTGGCAAAATAAAATCCATACAGGCACCATACGGCGCTGAAGCAAACCAGGGGCACACATGCCTGAAGGGACGTTATGCATTCTCATTCTACAATCATAAAGACCGCCTGCGCACACCACTCATTAAAAAGAATGGCGAATTTGTAGAAGCCACATGGGATGAAGCATACGATCATATAGCTACAAAGCTTACCGAAATAAAATCGAAATACGGTTCCGATGCCATTGCTGGCTTATCATCGTCACGCGGCACGAATGAGGAAAACTACCTCATGCAGAAATTCATCCGTGCGGTAATGGGCACTAATAATATTGACTGTTGCGCCCGTGTATGCCACTCACCTACTGCTATTGGTATGCAGCGCACATTTGGCACAGGCGCCGCAACAAACTCCATAAAAGACCTGAAGCTAACTGATTGCATATTAGTGATAGGCGCTAACCCTACAGACGGCCACCCTGTAACCGGTGCAAAATTGAAACAGGTAGCTATGAGCGGCAGAACGTCAATCGTTATTGACCCGCGCCGCACAGAGTTGGCTAAATATGCCACCTACCACCTGCAACTGCGCCCCGGCACTAACATGGCCCTGCTCAACATGATGCTGTATTATATCATCAGTGAGGGCATGGAGGACAAAGATTTTATAGCTAATCGCACAGAAGGCTATGAAGAATTTAAGAACGAGATATTGGCACAAAATTTAGACGAACTGGAAGCCATTTGCGGCGTTGATAAAAAATTAGTTCGCGAGGCTACCATTGCTTATGCCAGCGCACCAAATGCAATGGAGTTTCATGGCCTCGGCGTAACTGAGCATTCTCAGGGCACATTTACCATTATGCTCATCACCAGCCTGGCAATGATAACGGGCAATGTAGGCCGCCCGGGTGTAGGGGTTAATCCATTGCGTGGACAAAACAACGTGCAAGGCTCTGCCGACATGGGCTGCCAGCCTTACCAGGGTGCAGGATATTTCGATGTGTCTGACCCTGTGTACCACAAAAAATACGAAGATTTTTATCACGCTAAGCTTCCCAACTATGCAGGCATGAAAATACCGCAGATGTATGATGCCGCGCTTAACGATAAGCTAAAAGCAATGTGGGTGATAGGTGAAGACATGGCACAGACCGACCCTAACACAAAGCACGTTGTTGCAGCATTGAGTAAACTTGAATTGCTGGTAGTACAGGAATTGTTCATGACGGAAACTGCAAAACTGGCTACAGTAATACTGCCTGCCGCATCTTTCCTGGAGAAGAGCGGAACGTTCACTAATGGAGAAAGAAGGATACAAAGAGTAAATGCCGTTGTGGAACCGATAGAAGGTACAAAGAGTGATGGCCAGATAATGGTGGACATCATGAACCGTATGGGCTATGCACAACCTGCAGTATACGATCCTCAGTGGGTGCTGGAAGAAGTAGCGCAGATAGTGCCTTTCTTTGAAGGCGTAAAATGGAATGAGTTGGGAGACAATGGCAAGCAATGGCCGGTGAACAAAGACGGCATAGGCACAGACATACTGCATACCGAGACCTTTAAGAGAGGTAAGGGTAAATTCGTTTATAATAAATACAAGAAATCGGAAGAGCTGACGCAGAATGAAAAGCAGTATCCTTATATCATCACTACCAACCGCGAACTGGAACACTATAACTGTGGTGCCATGACCCGCCGCACAAATAATGCACTTATAGTTACAGACGACGTACTGCTGATAAACCCCCAGGATGCCGCCAGGCACTTCATTGCGGAGGGCGATATGGTGTGCGTAGAATCGCCACGTGGCAAGGTGGATGTCAAAGCAAAGATCACAGATGAAGTGAAACCGGGCATACTCAGCAGCACTTTCCACTTTCCGGATGTGATGATGAACAACATTACATCCAGCGTATCAGACTCAGAAGCTATGTGCCCTGAATTCAAAGTAGTAGCCTGCAACATCAGGAAGAGCAAGGGTGAGTATAAGAAGAAAGCAATGGCATAAGTGACTTTGGAAAACTGGAAATTGGGATTAAAAATAAATGACGAAAGGATTTTATGTAAACGACAATATTTTTGACTAGCAAATGTTCAGAAAATTTCCAATAATATACCTTGCAGATATTTTGAACGTAACTGAAAGAGAATTTCATAGAGAAATAAAGCCGTTGATTATTGCAGATTATAAAAAAGAGTTACAAAGTAATGGGATTCAAAATCCGGATATAGGATTAGATAAGGACAGCAATATTTACTTAGTTGACCCTAACAATCCATCAAATTACGTTGAAACGAGAATTAACATTTTTGATTATCTTTAATACATGAACTACGCTTCATTAGACATCAGGTTTGAAGGAAGTAAGTTTTATCCTTCCAAATTAAAGGAAAAAACCAGTCTTCCAATTAAGGTTTTGGCTGAATATGGTGAGATTTCCAATAAAGGAAGGTACAAAGGCATACCTTCTCCTTATGGAATTGGTATCCTTGAAATTTCGAATGCCGGAAGTGAAACCAAAATTCCCTTGCTTATTAAAGAATATACAACTAAGCTCCTGAAAAATACGAATGAATTGAAGGAATCCGGCGTTGACGAAATTATTTTTGATATTGAAAGTTCAAAAAGTGATACTTCTGAAATTTCACTTTCTCCGGATATACTGCAAAATTTATCAGCCTTAAATGCAAGGGTTGAATTTCATACCATCAATGACGATGATGACCTGAAAAATAAAATTGAAAAAGTAAGGAGCAAACTGCCTGGATTGAATAAAGAAGACATGTACCAATATATTCTTAAACACCCCGCAATTTATGGGGCCGATGTTGTCTATTATATCATTTATCTTTTTTCGAAAAATTATTCCTCTAAGCAATTAGATGAAAACATAGGTAAGTTTGAGGATTTTTACAACGAAGTGATAAAAGGTTAAACCTATTCTTTGGGGCGATTTACTCCTGATTTTAAGCTAAACCCATCTTATGCTGCACATCACTGAATCGAACGTCACCATAATGGTGAAAGATATGGATAAGGCTATACAGTTTTATGAGCAAATTGGGCTGACTTTAAAACAACGTTGGGAAAACCACTATGCCATGATCTCTGCCGAAGGCATCACTATTGGCTTACACCCTTCAGACGGCGACAACAGCAACTCCGGCACAGTGTCTATTGGTTTCATGGTAGATGATATTGGTGAACCTAAAGCCTTGCTGGACGCGAATAATACTCCTTATAAAGAAGATGATGGCAAGTCAGGCCATTATTTGAATTTCAAAGACCCTGACAATACCCATCTTTACTTTGTACAGCCAAAATGGCGTTAATTATAAAAGCATTCCAACAAAAAAAGACGAACTTTAACCCCAAAGAAATATAGATATAGTGCTGCTAGACAATCACGGAAGGGTTATCAACTATTTAAGGCTGGCTGTCACTGACAGATGCAACCTGCGGTGTTTTTATTGCATGCCGGAGGAAGGCCTTAACTGGCTGGCAAGAGAAGAATTAATGACCTATGAAGAGATGATGCGTATATGCTCTTTGCTCGTAAAAATGGGTATTGAAAAAATACGCATCACCGGCGGAGAACCTTTCGTGAGAAAAGACATCATGCCTTTTTTAACCAACCTGTCAAAATTAAGCGGCCTTAAACAACTGACCATTACAACCAATGGTGTACTCACCGCACCGTTAATACCTGAGCTAAAAAAAATTGGCATACAGTCAGTGAACCTCAGCCTTGATACTTTAGACAGGAATCGCTTCTTTGCCATTACACACAGAGATGAGTTTCCCGCAGTGATGAATACTATGGAGCAACTACTGGATCACGGTATAGAGGTGAAACTAAACGCAGTGGTGATGGAGGGCAAGAACATACAAGACATAATACCACTGGTCCGCCTCACGAAAGACCTCCCGGTTAATGTGCGCTTTATTGAAGAAATGCCGTTCAATGGAGGTGATGCCCATTACAGCACGCTCCATTGGGATCATGTGCAAATACTCGAAACGATCAAAGAACAATTCCCTACTATCCAAAAAATAACTGACCCAGCTTATTCGACTTCATATAATTATCAAATCCCGGGGCACAAAGGCAGCGTAGGCATCATAGCAGCTTACACACGGTCATTTTGTGGCACGTGCAATCGCATACGCATCACACCGCTTGGCATGCTCAAAACCTGCCTGTACGATAACGGCGTACTGAACATTAAAAATATGGTGCGCGAAAACAAAAGTGATGACCTTATAAAAACAGCACTGATAAATGCATTGCATACCCGGGCTAAAGATGGATGGGAAGCAGAAAAAAATGGCGTGCATGAATCAATGGCAGAAATAGGCGGTTAAAATACATAGATGTCCCACTCCTTTGAGGTGTGGGACATCTAACTACCAGATAATTAAAAAAACAATGACCACGGTAGCTGAAGCAGAACAAGTTATACTGTCACAGATCAAAGATTATGGCACAGAGCTTGTCCCTTTCCAACAAGCTGTAGGACGAGTACTTGCTGAAGACATTAAAGCCGATCGCGACCTCCCTCCCTGCAACAGGGTGACAATGGATGGCATTGCTATTAATTATAAGGCTTTTGAAACCGGCATACGCTCATTCAATATCAAGGGCACTATTGCCGCTGGCGATGCGCCGATTGAAATTGAAAATAGCACCCAGTGTGTAGAAATAATGACTGGCGGAGCTTTACCTGATTCTACAGACACAGTTATCAGGTATGAAGATGTGGATATACAAAATGGCCTTGCCACCATTATTACAGGAGACATAAAAAAAGGCCAGAACCTGCATCGTAAGGGAAAAGACAAAAAACAAGGAGAAGTAGTAGCTATTGCAAATCAATTCATTGATGCCACACTCGTAAGCATGGCAGCATCAGTGGGGAAAGATATGTTGCTGGTAAAGAAGCTACCTAAAGTTGTTATCATATCGACGGGTGACGAATTGGTGCAAGTTACTGCTCACCCCAATCCATACCAAATACGTCATTCCAATAACCATACGGTTAAAGCCGCTTTGCAGCAATATTGCGTCAACGCCCACCTGCTCCATATACCAGATGATCCGATTGTAACGAACGAAAAGATCAAACAATGCGTGGAAGATTACGATGTCATTATTTTATGTGGTGGCATCTCAATGGGCAAGTTTGATTATGTGCCACAGGTTCTGGAAGAACTACAGGTTACGAAGCTTTTCCATAAAGTACAGCAACGCCCTGGTAAGCCATTTTGGTTTGGCACACATGCAAACGGAGTAAGAGTTTTTGCATTCCCCGGCAACCCCGTTTCTACCTTCATGTGCCTGTACAGATATTTTATTCCCTGGCTGAAAGCATCATTAAAGCATCTCATTCTGAGCACAGCCGAAGAACAAAATTCCAAATTCCAAATTCCAAAGTACTATGCGATACTCAACGAAGACATTAACTTTACTGCGCCTTTGCAATACTTTGCGCAGGTAAAATTGAATATCAGTGAACAAGGACAATTACTGGCAACACCCGTTGAAGGCAATGGCTCAGGTGATTTTGCTAACTTGCTTGAGTCAGATGCGTTTATAGAATTACCGCTTGAAAAAAGTAATTTTAAGAAAGGAGAAATATATACAGTATGGCCTTTTAAAAAAATAATATAGCATGAGCAACTTTACCCACATAGACGAAAAAGGGCGTCCTGCAATGGTGGACGTTAGCGGGAAACAAGTGTCGCATCGCGTAGCCGTTGCCCGCAGCATTATATCCATGCCTGCCGAAGTAATAGCACACTTCACAGACGGCGATATTAAAAGTAAGAAAGGCTCTGTATTCCAGACGGCTATAATAGCCGGTATCATGGGCGCAAAAAAAACGGGCGAACTCATTCCGTTATGCCATCCGCTGGGGCTGGATAATTGTAAAATAGACATCCACATAAATGAGCAGCAGGAAGTAGTGATAGACTGTACCGCCAGTATCGCAGCAAAAACAGGCATAGAACTGGAAGCATTGGTAGGCGCAACAATTGCAGCGCTGACCGTTTACGACATGTGCAAAGCGTTAAGCCACGACATAGTGATAAAGGAAACGAAACTGATGGAGAAAACAGGAGGCAAACGTGACTTCAAAAGAGCATAACATAACGCCGCCATTATACGGACTGGTGCTGGCCGGTGGCAAAAGCATGCGCATGGGCTATGATAAAAGCATAATCAAGTGGCATGGTGTAGAACAACGCTACTACATGGCCGACCTGCTGAAAAATGTATGTGATGATGTTTTCATTTCCTGCAGAGCAGAGCAACAAAATGAAATAGACAGCCGTTACAAAACACGCACAGACACCTACGCCGGCTCCGGCCCATTGATCGCAATACTGTCCGCATTTCAGGCAAAGCCGGATGTGGCATGGCTGGTGATTGCCTGCGATTTGCCTTTAATGGATCTGTCAACACTGCAATTCCTGGTACAAAACCGGGATGCGCAGTCAATAGCCACCACCTTCAAAAGCCCGTTTGACGGGCTGCCCGAGCCACTTATTACTATTTGGGAACCCGCGGCTTTTGAAAAACTGCAAGCTCATATTGAAGATGGCTACACATGCCCCCGAAAAGCATTGATAAAAAATGAAGTACAGGTAAAAATACTCATCACCCCCAACCCCGACACACTAATGAATGCCAACACTCCCGAAGACGCAGAAAAAGTGAAAGAAATCATCTTCACTCGGACAAATTAAGAGATTTGCACATTAGCACATTTCCCACATTAGCACATTAACTACGGATGCGCCGCCACCCATTCCTCACCATCTTCAAACACTTCTTTCTTCCAGATAGGCACCGTTTGTTTGAGTGTATCAATCGTATAGCGGCAAGCATCAAAAGCAGCATTCCGGTGAGCTGCTGAGACTGCTATTACAACAGGGACCTCACCTACCTTCAGTATACCTACACGATGATGAATGAGTATCTTATTCACAGGCCATTTTGTTTTCACTTCCTCAGCTATCTTGCCCATTTCGCTGAGCGCCATGCTTTCGTATGCCTCAAATTCAAGACGCACCACTTTCTTTCCTTTAGTGATATTGCGCACCGTACCTATGAACACATCAATGCCGCCACTAGCATCGGCCATTACCCAATCTACACAAGATTGAATATGCAATGGCTCATTTGATATTTTCAGATCGATCATTTTTTATCCGTAGTTTTTCAGGCTATCCGCCGCTCACAGGAGGTATTATCGCAACTTCGTCTCCGGCATGTATCACAGTGTCTGGTGTTGCATAATTCCCGTTCACAGCGATCATAAAAGACTTTAGCTCTTTCAGGCGCGGGAATTGTTGCTCCAGTTCAGCCCGCATGTCCACTGCAGATATTATATCATTGACAGGTAACCCTATTGATACATTACCCACCATCTCCTTTACAATACCAAAAGCCAAAATATTAATAGTCATTCCGGATGCATTTCTGTAGCCCTGCTATTCAGGGATCATAAAATTAACGCTTATTTTTTTTAGTTCGTAACTCAAAGTCAGTCAATTTGTTAATATCATCTCTTTTTGTACATTAGCGACATGTTTCAGTAAACATACCGAAACCAATTATGCCTGCAAAGAAAAAGTACACGGTGGGTTATCATGTATGGATAAAGGGAGAAAAAGGCCATTTCCTGGGCAAAGGCCGTGTGGAGTTATTGGAGAACATACAGAGTACCGGCTCCATCACTAAAGGCGCTGCCGCAATGAAAATGTCTTACAGGCAGGCATGGCAGATGGTAGAGGATATGAATAAAACATCTGTCAAACCGCTTGTAGAAAAAATACTGGGTGGCAAAGGTGGTGGGGGAGCCGCAATAACGGAAGCGGGAGAAAAGGCCATCAAATTATTTTACGAAGTAGACGAAAAAATGAAAAAATACGCAGCCGAATTATCTAAAACAGTAAAGTTTTAATTTTTTTACTAACCGGTATGTTTAGCTAAGCATACTGATAAAATAAAACCAACATGATAAGACACATTACCTCAAAAACAAAAGTCGTTACCACATTATGCTGCTCGTTATTTATCATCTTTGCGGGCAAATCAAATGCGCAAACTATCACCGGGGACAGCTACAGGGCTTACCCTCCAGATGATACAACAGCAGAATTCAAGCCGCATGGGAAACTTTGGGGAATAACTTTTGGAGATTTTGTTGACAAAACGAATGCTGATATCCTCAACAGGGGCGGCGGCAACCAGTATACCGGAGTTCCTGCAAATACCAGCATGTTCCAGTTTCGCCGCATTTACCTTGGATACAACTACGAGATCAGTAAGAAATTTTCTGCCGAATTGGTCCTTTCTGCTGACAATGACTATGGCCCGCCATTTAGTGCCACACCAGGCGACCTCCTTGCCAATAGCAAATTGGGACAATACATAAAGTACGCCAACCTCCGCTGGAAAAATATCTGGAAAGGCAGCGATCTTATTATAGGTCAGCAAAACGGCCCGGCATACGGTAAAACAGTACGTGATAACCAAACGCCTGAGGAAGTGTGGGGCTACCGTTCTGTAGAACGCACAGTATCTGATATCTATGGCACGCCCTGCTTCGACATGGGCGCATCAATACAGAGCTGGTTTGATGCCAAAGGCAATTATGGCTACAACATAATGGTAGGCAATGGTACTATGGCTAAGCCTGAGAACGACCTTTACAAGTGGTTTTATGGCTGTGTGTATGCCAAGTTCCTGGACAAACGGATCATTGTCAACTTATACCAGGACTATGAAAGGCTTAACTGGGGAGTGTACACCAAAGGACCGAACGGCCCGTGGTATCACGACCGCAATATGACAAAATTGTTCGTCGCCTACACCACGCAGAAACTTACGGTTGGATTTGAAGGATTCCGCAACACGATCATGGGAGACCTCAAAGTGACAGGCACAGATGGTAATACTTACTACCGCACCAGCGATGCAATGGCCGCTTCTTTTTTCGTTCGTGGCCGGATATTATCTGATAGGTCAGGCAACGCGAAGCTGGGCTTCTTTGCCCGTTTTGACAATTTCGACCCTACAGGCAACCTGAATAACGTCATTGACGCACCCAACGTAAAAAATTACATTGCAACTACAGCCCCTTACGATCCCACCACCAAACAACAATTTGTACTGCTCGGCCTGGACTATGCCCCAATGAAGAACGTGCACTTTATGCCCAACATGTGGGTGAACACCTACACATCCTCACTAGCACAGAATGCCACCAATGACGCGCTCAACCCAGGTGTAACCGGCATCAAGGGCACCGATGTCGTATGGCGTTTGACCTTTTATTATCAATACGGGAAATAAACCCCTGGAGGTTTCAAAAAGTTATTTAAACCACGGTAAGTGCTTCACTAAAACCTCGATGCCCGCAGCAAAAACAAGAGCAGCGGTTACCCGGCGCACTGCCAGGTGATCGAATTTTAGATTACCAACCCGCGACCCGATTTGTCCACCGACTAATACCGCCCCACACAGAAATGCGATGCGCGTGAAGTTGATATACTCAGTAATATGCGACACCTGCCCGGCAATACCCGATATAGAATTAACCAGGATAAACAGGCTTGCTGTAGCCGCAATTTTCTTTGGAGTGTCCCAGCGCATCAGGTTCAGGATAGGTGATAAGAAAATACCTCCGCCGATACCAACCATGCCTGATAAAAAACCAATAGCACCACCCAGCAATAATTCTTTCAGGAAATTACTTTTATAGTTTATTGCAATGTCATTTTCCGATCGTTTGGTTTTTATCCACAACAAAATAGCAGCGAGAAGAAGGCTGCATCCCAGGATAACAAAAAATGTATCCTGGCTTAGCCTTACTATAGCGCCTGCGTAGGCCATAGGCACGCTGACAATAACAAGTGGAAGTACTTTCTTCCAATTCACTTGCTTATTCCTGATAAAAATCAGCGTGCCCCCGGTCACAACAATGATATTGCATACAAGCGCAGTCAGTTTCATTTCCTGGAAAGGAAACGCATACAACGTTAAAATAGCGAGATAACTTGACCCACCTCCGAAACCTACAGATGCGTAAACAAAAGCAATTGCCAGGAAGAAAAAAAGAATTTCCCAATGTTGCATGCAATGACGACTTTGTGTTTAAAGGATGAACACTCAAATTTAATAAATCAAACCAATACTTATCAGCTATTTTAATTCCAGCGTCTTCATTACTGTGTTGATATATTCGCCCTGCCGCCTGCCCGGCTCCTCGTCGTAGGTAAAAGAAAATTGCAGGTCCCTGTGCTTGTGATGAACAAAGTACACAAGGCAGGTATTGAATCCATATGGCAGCACACCAACATGAAATAATATAACGGTTGATTCTTTTGGATAGTATGGAGATATGGAGCAGTTAACCAGCCTTAGTGTTGAGTCGGCATAGTAACCTCTGAGCAGCGTTTCTAATTCTTTCTGGCTGCAGTCAATATATTCCTTTACCGAATGAAATTTGCTTTTGCGTTCAGTGATCATCATCACTATTTTCGCTGCAGTATCGTAATACACTTCTCCATCGTCAGTGCCGGTATCGTCCACTTTCATCATCGCATCCGGAAAAGAGATGCTGTACTTATTGTGCTTGTTACGAATGTGCTTTCCAGCTCCTGTCAAAGAAATAAATGAACAGGCAAAAACAAAATACAATACCAGTCTGGCCTTCCTGTGCATAACGATCAGGGAATAAATATAACAGGTTTTTTGGTGATACTCAAAATATGCTCTGCAAAGCCACCCATGATCCTGCCCGCCAATCCATGTCTTCCATGGCTTCCCACCAGCAACAGATCATGATCTATTTCGGCCAGCATATCATCAGCTACCAATTTAGGAATACCATATTCTTCAACAAATTTTACACCTTCCCCTAAATATTTTTCACATAATCCTTTAATTTCTTTACTCTCACCGTTTAATATTTCGCCCAGTTGCACTTCAAAACCCGTGGTCGAAAAAAACAACGTTTCATCAACAATGTGTAATACCGTTATCCCTGTACTTTTAAACTGGGTGACCAGTTCCTTTGTAACTGCCAGTATTTTTTCTGTGAAAGACGAATAATCAAGGCAAATAAGGATCTTCATGTTGGTTATTTCTGTCAAAACTACCGGTTAAGTAACGGCTGAGTTATGACCGGAATCATCCCAAAAAATGAGTATAGTTAGTTTTCCTGCTTACAGCATTCGCTCATACGCAGGACTTTCAGCCAATACCATCACGGGAAAGTCCATATGCCTGATTTATTGTTAATAATATTGCGTAATTTTATTACCCAAAAATAATACAATATATAAAGCGATATAAAATTACTCCATTTTATGAAATTCAACCATTTGCTCTTATGCCTGCTGTTATTAACCATTACGGTAAACTCACGCGCAGGCAGATATCCTGCCACCCCCGGTAATCGTCACAAATCAGGCGCTAAAACAACCCTATCTGACCCCGGCGAGGAAAACTATGATATGAAGTATCTGAAATTTAACCTGCATCTTTCAGACACGTCAGTTTATGTATGGGGCGATGTATCTACTACTGCCCAGGTAGTAGTACCGTCAACGAGCAGTTACATTTTTGAGCTCGATACCGTAATGAGTATCGATTCGGCCAAAGTAAATGGATCATTGGTTTCTGTTGCTACTGCCGGGTATATAAGGACAATATCATTACCAACCGCATTCTCGTCAGGAACACTTTTTACCGCTCAGATTTTTTATCATGGGTACGCACCTCCCGCTCCTCCTACTTCTTTTTTTAATGCCATGACCCATGGCGTCACCACTGGCGGCACTAGCGTTGTTTATACAATAAGCGATCCCTGGGTAGCGCTTGACTGGTGGCCCGCCAAGCAGGACGTTGATGACAAGATCGACTCTGTAGATATGTTCATAACAGTGCCGCGTGGCGTTACTGACGGCAGCAACGGCGTATTGGTGAGTGTAGACACATCCTCGCATCCCGGGTTCTCGACCTTTCATTGGCAAACGCACTATCCTATCACTTACTACCTCATCTCTGTTGCTGTTGCCCGGTATGTGGAAGACACGCACTATATGCACTTCACAGGCAGTACTGACTCCATGCTGATACAAAACTTTTTTATGGATACTACCACTTTTTACCCGGCCTACAAATCCAATTTCGACAGCATTGACCAGATCATCAACTACTACTGCTCCCTGTACGGACGATACCCGTTCTGGCAGGAAAAGTATGGTGTAACCTACTCCACACTGCCCGGCGGCATGGAAAACCAGACCATGACCAATATCGGCGTAACAAATACTTATATTATCGCCCACGAACTTTGCCACCAATGGTTTGGGGACCATGTATCCTATGCCGACTGGGGTGACACCTGGATGAGCGAGGGTTTCGCTACTTTCTCCGAACAATTATTCCTGACCCATTTCTGGGGCAACGCCGCCGGCCTGGCTCATAGGCAAACTATGTTAAGCTTTGCGCTCGGTTCCTCATGTGGCGAACTACTGGTGACCGACACAACAAATGCCGGCACCATATTTAATTACTCCACTACCTACGCCAAAGGGCAAGGGGTGGTAACCATGCTCAGGTACCTTGCGCCAACTGACAGCATATTCTTCCAGGCGCTGAGAAACTACCAAACTATGTATGCTTTTAGCAATGCTCACAATGCCGATCTGCAGGCGGTTTTCGAAAGTGTATATGGCTTCAGCCTCGATACTTTTTTTCATGAATGGGTATATGGCAAAGGCTTCCCCAGGTATAGAGTTACCTGGGACCAGTATGGCTCATCCGTAACCGTAAAATTGATACAGACGAGGTCGTGTATCACTTACGACACCACTTTCAGCACCGCGCTTGAATTGCAACTGCACTCGGCTACCGCAGACACTTATTTGCAGGTATACAACAACGTAGATACGCAGATATATACCTTTAACTGGGCACCAACAATGTCAACCGTTTACCTGAATCCAGATATCTGGACCATTTGCGAGCAACTTGGCACCAGCAAACAGGACACTACCCTGAGGTACCTGGGCATTGGCAGTATACACCCGGATAAAATAAAAGTTTTCCCGAACCCGTCAAAAGACCAATGGCAAATAGAAAATGTCGTTGCGAATACTAACCTCACACTTACTGATGTCAGCGGAAAGGTCATCTGGCAGGGCACCAGCAACAGGGGAATTACAATTATACCAGGCGATTCCCTGCCCGCAGGAACTTATTATTTAATGATCGGCGACACCAAAACAGACAGTATCAAACTGGTACACTGGTAAGAATTATTGTTTAGCTTTCAAAAGTCTGCACTCGGATATTATGATGCTTTGCGTCTTTGCGCCTCTGCGGTTAAACGATTTTCCATAAGTGGTATTATTTCTATTTCTGTGCTGTCGCAGGCACCAGCTCATTATACAGCATTTTTATCAGCCCGTCCGCAAGGCCTATCTTCGGCACATATATTTCATCCGCCAGTGACCAGCGCATGATAGAGATATATACCTGTAGCGCAGGCACGATCACATCAGCACGGTCGTCGCGGAATTGATACAGGTGTTTGCGTTCTTCCAGCGGCGTATAACTAAGTTCCTTATAGTAGTCTTTAAGCAGGTCCAGCGTCAGCGGCTTCCCTTCCTTCCGTTTCGACATCGAGAATATCTTGTTGATATTACCCCCCGTGCCTATAGCCTCCAGCGGCTGGTAGTCCCGCGCATAAGTTTTTATATACCACTTCATGTGCTCCCACTGCTCATCAGTCACTGAGTTATGCAGCATACGTATGGTGCCTATATTGAACGACTCCTTGAATATAGTATGGTTTTGTGCATAGAGTGTTATCTCGGTACTGCCACCGCCCACATCTATATACAGGTAAGATTTATTGTCGCTGAGTTTTTCGGCAATGTGTGTTTCGTAAATGATGTTGGCTTCCTCCTGCCCGGTAATGATGTCTATTTTCAGTCCCGTTTCACTAAGTATCTCTTCCAGGATTTTGGGCCCGTTGCTCGCATCACGCATGGCCGATGTGGCGCAGGCCTTGTAAGCTGTCACATCGTATATACTCATTAACAGCTTATATGCCTTCAGCGTTTCTATAAGCTTCTTCTTCTTCAGGTCAGAAACAGTACCGGTATCAAACACATCAAACCCCAGGCGTAGCGGCACACGCAGCAGCGTCAGCTTGGT
>Ga0206806_1001_pt3 | contig 17085 bp, 11 predicted proteins | sample Alteio_BWOrgCont_60_FD_152911 | JGI IMG/M metagenome (GOLD analysis project Ga0206806, IMG submission 152911) | Enriched cells from forest soil in Barre Woods Harvard Forest LTER site, Petersham, Massachusetts, United States -... | ecosystem: Environmental > Terrestrial > Soil > Temperate forest >... | reverse complement strand
GGTTTCTTCTTGTTGTCTGTATCCATTATTACGCGTGCAGCATTTGATTGTTGAGCCAATTTCACGATGGATGAACCGTTCACATTCTATTGCGCAATTAGAGCAAACTGTTGATGCCTTACAAAAAAAATATGATGACATTTTTGCAGAGAATATTGCATTAAAAGCAGCGTGTCAATACGCCGATGAAACTGATGAGTTACGAACATTTAATCAACAAAATAACTTACAAAAAGGATCTGTTGCGCAAGTTTTAGCACGTCATTTTTCAGCACAAAATCAATTTTTTTTGGTAAATGCAGGAAGTAGTCATGGCATAAAAAAAGATATGGTAGCACTGCATTGTAATGCGCTTGTAGGAAAAGTTACGGAAGTGTATCCATGGTATTGTAAAGTGTGTCTTGTTACCGATGTTGATTGTAAGGTTGCAGCATTGTGTGTGCCCTATGCCATCAAAGTGCAAAGCGCTCAGAAAGGTGCGCAAGCTCGTAAAACACAAAAAGGTTCATTAAAAGGTGCAAGTGGTATTCATGAAGGTATGAATGAATCAATGCGCACGACCGTGCGTTATGTGAGTCATTTAGAATCAGTTCATGAAGGCGATGATGTGCTTTCGAGTGGTGAGGGATTGGTGTTTCCCAAAGGGTTTTCGTTGGGAAAAGTTATTGCAGCAGATAAAGGAGATCTTTTTTACACGATTATTGTGCAACCACCATTAGATTTTCAAACATTACGTTATTGTACGCTCATTGCCAAAGAAGATATGTAACTGATGTTTGTTGTTATGATCATGTTCAATCCATTCAATTTCACCTTCGATCAAAGCCTTTTCTTTAATAATTTTTATGACCGTGCAAAGTGATCCAATTTCATTAATTAATCCAAGTGCCAGAGCTTGTGTTCCGGTGAATATTTTTCCATCAGCCCAGTTGGCAGTAGTTGTGAGTGATAATTTTCTGCTGAGAGCAATCTGTTTGGTGAGTTGTTGATATGATTCATGCTCTAGATTTTCAGAACTGTTTTCAGTGTTTACGTGTTGTATTGTGTGTGCATTGAATGATTGCCCGATATTACCAATAAGTGCTGATTCTGGAGCGATAATAGAATCACATGCACTTGCAACAAGATAAGCACCAGAAAGACAGATATTTTCTACAAGTGCAATGATTGGTTTTGGGTACTGCTTTTTGAGGCATCGAATATCATGAAATATTGATTGACTGGTGCCAGAAGAAGTTTCTGCGCAGTTTATTTTTATGACGATTCCTTTAATATTTGGATCTTTAAAAAAAGCATGTAGTTCTTTGGTAGGGATATATGCATTATGGAATGGTTCGTTGATGGAAATCACACCAACAGGGGTTTGAGGCTCAAGAAGATGAATATATTGTTTTCTGATGTTCTCGATGCAAAATGGAGCTATGTAGAGGATAATAGTTAAAAGAAAGAGAGTTTTGAGCAAGTTGAGGAGTGTCATGATACTGCTTTCTGAATGTAAAAAAGGACCTTTTTGATGCGTTATTTTTAGTAGCATAATATTTTTTGACTTTTGATGCTATATCCATTACACTTTCTTGAGTAAGTTTAGGTGGGATTTCAGGGCGATTAGCTCAGTGGTAGAGCATCAGTCTTACAAACTGGGGGTCGTAGGTTCGAAACCTACATCGCCCACCATACTTCGCTAAAGCTTCGTATGGCGCGGCCAGTTTTTTTAAAGGTTGTGTCATAAAAAATTGAATTTTCCTCACCGTTCGTCCTGAGCCTGTCGAAGGAAACGAACGTAAAAATATATTCCTCGGTAGCTCAGTGGTAGAGCAAACGACTGTTAATCGTTGGGTCGCAGGTTCGAATCCTGCCCGAGGAGCCATTTTTTTTGGAGTGGTAGCTCAGCACGGATAGAGCGTCCGCCTGTCACGCGGAAGGTCGCGGGTTCAAGTCCCGTCCACTCCGCCATACTACGCCAAGGCTTCGTATGGCGCGGCCAGTTTTTTAAAAGTAAAAAAGATCAACTATTTTAGTTGGTCTTTTTTTTGTATGTAGGAAATAAAAAAAGAGTCTCAAATTTGAGACTCTTTTTTTTGTTACTGTTTTTTTTAAGTAGCTGCAGTTGCTGTTAAGTTAATATGCACTGAATTTGTTGGTGCTTGAGAAATGCTTACAACCGCTATAAGTGTGGAGAGTATATATGCCAGGACGGTTGTGGATGTTGCGCTGTTAGCAGATACTTCAGCTGTAAAGGTTGTAGTGACAGGATGAGCACCATTTTGTTGGATAGTTAATTGTACAACGGGAGGTGCGGAAAAAAAACTTACTGGATACGTAAAAGTTAGCCCACCTGAAGTATAGAGTGCAGTTGCTGCATATACACCACTTAATCCGGTTGCACCAGTATTTCCGGTCGCACCAGTAGCGCCAGTTGCTCCAGTTGCTCCTGTAACTCCTGTGGCACCAGTTGGTCCTGTTGTTCCTGTGACACCCGTTGCCCCAGTCGGTCCCGTATTTCCAGTGGCTCCTGTGTTTCCAGTTGAGCCAGTCGCACCAGCAGCTCCAGTTGCACCAGTATTACCAGTTGAGCCTGTTGCACCCGTGTTTCCCATTACTCCTGTTGCTCCAGTTGGTCCAGTAGATCCAGTATTTCCGGTCGCACCGGTTGGTCCTGTTATTCCTGTGACACCCGTTGCCCCAGTCGGTCCAGTATTTCCAGTAGCACCAGTATTTCCGGTAGCACCTGTGTTTCCAGTTGAGCCGGTGGCGCCTGTTGTTCCAGTAGCTCCAGTTGGTCCTGTGGCGCCAGTTGCACCAGTTGTACCAGTTGCTCCTGTAACTCCAGTTGCACCGGTCGCGCCCGTGGCACCAGTATTTCCAGTTGGTCCGCCAGGAGCGCCAGTTGCTCCGGTATCTCCCATTGATCCTGTATCTCCCATTGGGCCAGTTGATCCAGTTGATCCTGTAGCACCCACGGCACCTGTTGCTCCAGTTGGACCAGTAGGTCCGACAGATGTTCCAGTTGGTCCAGTAGCGCCAGTTACTCCTGTATTTCCGGTAGCTCCTGTAATGCTTGCGCCAGTACTACCAGTTGCTCCTGTAGATCCAGTAGTGCCTGTGTTTCCAGTGGCTCCAGTTGTACCAGTATTGCCAGTTGAACCTGTTGCACCAGTTGCTCCAGTTGGCCCTGTATTTCCGGTCGCACCAGTTGGTCCTGTTGTTCCTGTGATACCCGTTGCCCCAGTCGGCCCCGTATTTCCAGTAGCTCCTGTGTTTCCTGTTGAGCCAGTCGCACCAGTTGTACCGGTTACGCCGGTATTACCAGTTGAGCCAGTCGCGCCTGTTGTTCCAGTTGCGCCAGTTGGTCCTGTGGCGCCAGTTGCACCGGTCGCACCAGTGTTTCCGGTTGGTCCACCAGGGGCACCTGTTGGTCCGGTATCTCCCATTGATCCTGTATCTCCCATTGGGCCAGTTGCACCTGTTAATCCTGTAGCGCCCATGGCACCTGTTAATCCTGTTGCACCAGTAGGGCCGACAGATGTTCCAGTTGGCCCAGTAGCGCCAGTTGATCCTGTATTTCCGGTAGCTCCCGTAATGCTTGCGCCAGTATTACCAGTTGCTCCTGTAGATCCAGTAGCGCCCGTATTTCCAGTGGCTCCAGTTGTACCAGTATTACCAGTTGTACCAGTTGCTCCTGTTGTTCCAGTTGCTCCAGTTGGTCCTGTGGCGCCAGTTGCACCGGTTGCACCAGTATTTCCGGTTGGTCCACCAGGGGCACCTGTTGGTCCGGTATCTCCCATTGATCCTGTATCTCCCGTTGGTCCAGTTGATCCCGTTGATCCTGTAGTACCCATGGCACCAGTTGCTCCCGTTGGACCAGTAGGTCCGACAGATGTTCCAGTTGGTCCAGTAGCGCCAGTTGATCCTGTATTTCCGGTAGTTCCCGTAATGCTTGCGCCAGTATTACCAGTTGCTCCTGTAGATCCAGTAGCGCCCGTATTTCCAGTGGCTCCAGTTGTACCAGTATTACCAGTTGTACCAGTTGCTCCTGTAACTCCTGTAGCACCGGCCGCACCTGTGGCACCAGTAGCGCCAGTATTTCCGGTTGCTCCACCCGGGGGACCTGTTGGTCCGGTATCTCCCATTGATCCTGTATCTCCCGTTGGGCCAGTTGTTCCTGTATTTCCGGTAGTACCCATGGCACCTGTTGCTCCCGTTGGTCCAGTAGGTCCAACAGATGTTCCAGTTGGCCCAGTAGCGCCAGTTATTCCTGTATTTCCAGTAGCCCCTGTAATGCTTGCGCCAGTATTACCAGTTGCTCCAGTTGGTCCAGTAGCACCAGTATTTCCAGTTGATCCGCCAGCAGCACCTGTTGGTCCGGTTGCTCCGGTTGGACCAGTAGGTCCCATAGACATTCCAGTTGGTCCTGTGGCACCAGTTGCACCTGTATCACCTTTATGACCACGATGACCTCTATGTCCCTGATGACCTCTGTGTCCTCGGTGGCCTCGTGGACCTCTTGCTAACTCGAAAATATCATCAAAATTACTATCACTATTAATTTGTCGAGTAATTGTTGTGTCATTGGATGTGATTATATCAAGGTACTGTGTGTCTGATATATCTGTCACATATATATCAGCAGGTTGTTCATGTGCAGTCATGATGTCAAAAGCATCGTTATCATAAAGAGCTTGTTCATAATTTGTGAGATAAGTATGGATGAGAGCAAATTCTTCTTTATCTACAAATTCGTTGTGATATTTTTCTAATAAGGAGCAAGCGTTTTCGGTTGCTTTTCTTATTGTATCGAGTGAAGTAATAAGTGTGTCATTTTCAAGCATAATGGAGAGGGATTGTAATTCTTTTGATATTTCCTCAGGATCAGAAAGGTTGTAAATGAGTTGTATGGTTGCTTTGTATTTTTTTGATAAATGATGAGATGTGAGCAATGATTGGGATGGATTTGTATATGCATGAGTACTCTTTTGGATAGTCATGCATGATAACAATATCATGAGTGATAATTTTTTCGTCATCTACTACTCCTTATTGTATAAAAAAATGGGGATGGTATGGTTAAGCATCAAATTGTATGCTACATGCTATGGGAAAAAGATCAAGAAACTACTTTTTTTGTTTTATTCAATGAAAAAAGATGGTATATATATACACACGTAAAAATAAAATCATGAAATATATTATTATAATGGAGTTATTGTATGATTATTGATCAAAACCAATTAACTATACCTGCAGGTTTACTTGTTACAGCAGGATTATCGCCAGCATTTGTTGCGCAATTTGCACTGTTCCTTGCAGTGATTTTGATGTGGACGATTACGTGGGGAAAAATTTTTAAAAAATTATGCGGACTTCCGGTGATAGCGGGACGTATTATTGCAGGTATTTTATTAGGGCCATCATTATTGAATGTTGGTGCCTTTTCTTTTTTTGCTCAACCATTACTGTTGCTTGATCACATGACAGGGCAACTGTATAGCCTTGCAAGTTACGATGTTATGTTATTTGTTGTGTTACTCATATCAGCAGCGTTAACCGTATCATATCTTTTGTGGATTGCTGGTCATGAAACTGATTTACAAGACGCTTTTTCTATTGGGCCTGTTGCAATATCAGCAGGAATTTTTGGTGCTGTGTTACCCATTATTATGATTGCATTTCCATTGTATTACTGTTTTGGTGGTGAATGGAATGTGGTGCAATCGATTGGCATGGGACTTATTTTTGCAGCAACGAGTGTTTCTATTCCTGTGGCGATGTTGTTTGCGTATAATAAAATGCATTTAAAAAGTTCTAAAGCAGCACTTGGTGCAGCAGTTGCTGATGATATTTTTGCAGTGATTTTATTGGCAATTTTCTCTTTAACGGTGCAAGCAGGGCTGTTAGGAACTGTTGATGGAGCGATGCTACAAGGACATGGCGCGTCTGTTGGCTTTTCAATATTTTCAATAATTATCGCATTTATTGTTATGAGTGGTTTTGGTTATTATGTTATGCGACCGTTTCTTGAATGGTTAAAAGGTTCCCATTTATCGCATCTTATTGCGCCTGCAGCGAATGGTTTTATGTTGATTTATTTTGCCTTTGCTGAAATTGTGGGTGGTTTGGCGGGTATTACCGGTGCTTATTTTGCAGGTCTTTTTCACCGCATGGGTGATCATCGGCATACCGCTGAAAAAGTTATTTCACCTTTTGTGAACGCATTTTTATTGCCACTGTTTTTGGGATCAATTGGATTGCAACTTGATGTTCGTTTATTGAGTGGGGCTGACTGGTTACTTGTTGCATTATTGTTGGTTATCGCAATTATTTCCAAATTGCTTGGATGTTGGATGGCAACGGCATTGAGCAACTGGTGTGCACATAAAGATAGCTATCGTTGGACAGGACTTGATACTTATTTATTTGGCTCATCGATGGTTGCGCGGGGTGAAGTTGGTTTGGTTGTTTCTACCATTTTGTTTGGTGCAGGGATTATTCAACCAGCTCATTATGCAATTGCTATTGTGGTCATTGTGCTGACAACCGTCGCAACACCTATCATGCTTGCACAGGGTTTTGAGCGGCTTGCATTAATCAGTAAAAACCAGGTGTTTGCGCTCAATATTGGGCTTTTCCCTTTTATTGGAACTACACAAATGTTCCATATTATCACCGGATGCCTTGAAAAACAAGGAACCCATTTTACCGTGCTCCATGGTGATAACTCTACGGTAGCCAATCTTGAAGGGGATAATGTAAAAATCGTGCTTAATGCTGATGATGGGATTCTCTTTGAAGGGAATCAAGAAAAGATTGAAAGTATTGTGCAATTGGTCAAAGAGAGTATTTTTGATGATTTAGCGAGTCTATAAGTTCTTTACAAAAAAGCATTTTTTGGTATAGTTATAGCATCCCCATTTAGCGATGGGGGCTCCATTTTTAAGGATTTTTATAAAAAATACAAGGACACCATATGAAAAAAAGTATTCATCCAGAGCGTCATGACGTTACCGCACGTTGCGCGTGTGGTAATGCATTTGAAACTCATTCAACAAATAATGAATTAAGAGTTACCATCTGCTCTAACTGTCATCCTTTCTTTACTGGTCAACAGAAATTTGTTGATACAGCTGGTCGTATTGATAAGTTCAATAAAAAGTACGCAAAAAAAGCGTAAATTTTTATGAATATGACCGATCTGGCGATATTGCAAAAAAGATACGATGATCTTGCAAACGAGCTTGCTTCCGTTACTGAGAGTGCAAAACGAATAGTTTTGCAAAAGGAGCTAGCTCGTCTTTTGCGTATTATAGATGCGCATAAAGATCTCAAACGTTGCGATGATCTGATTGCTGATGCAAAAAATCAGCTTAAAAGTACACAAGATCCAGAAATGACGGAGCTTTTTAAGCTTGAGTTGCATGATCTGGAACTGAAAAGAGTAGAAAAAGAACGAGTTCTTGAAGATTTGATGATCCCTTCTGACGAACATGATGAGCGTTCAGTTTTTATAGAAATACGGGCCGGAGCTGGTGGACAAGAAGCAGCACTGTTTGCAGCTGATCTTTTGAGAATGTATACAAACTATGCATTGCGAAAAGGTTGGAGAGCAACGGTTGTTGATGAAAGTTTTACTGATCTTGGCGGCATTCGCGATGTGACGTTGCACGTTGAAGGCACTGGTGTGTATGGCCATTTAAAATTTGAAGCAGGTGTTCATCGCGTACAACGTGTACCAAAAACTGAAACACAAGGGCGTGTTCACACCTCAACAGCAACTGTTGCAGTATTACCTGAAGCAGAAGAAGTTGATGTGACGATTAATCCTGCAGATTTACGCATTGATGTGTTCCGTGCAAGTGGTGCTGGTGGTCAGCATGTTAATACAACCGATTCAGCTGTTCGTATTACTCACGTTCCTTCTGGTGTTGTGGTTTCATGCCAAGATGAACGTTCGCAACATAAAAATAAAGCTAAGGCGTTAAAAGTTTTACAATCACGTTTGCTGGTGTTTGAAAAAGAGCGTCATGCAGCTGAGGTTGGCAAACAACGTAAAGATCAAGTGGGAAGAGGTATGCGTGCTGAAAAAACGCGCACCTATAATTTTCCACAAAATCGCGTCACTGATCATAATGCGGATATAACATTAAAAAAATTAGATTATGTTATTGAAGGTGATCTTGATGAGATTGTTGAAGCTTTGCGCACGCTTGATCGTGAAGAACGACGTAAATTAGCGCTGCAGAAGTAAGAAATATTTTTTTCCCGCTCGCCCTGAGTGTTTTACGAAGTGTAACGTAGTAAAATGTATCGAAGGGTTGCGGGAATTGTTATTTATAATTTTGCTTTTTGCGTATTCCATTTCAAATTGCTCTATTAATATAAAAATGTTATCATTCATCCCGATTAACATTATATTAACATCATATTTTTTCAAGGGAGACATCATGATTATCAAAAAAATAGTATTAGCTATAATAGTTTTTGGATTTGTAGTAAGCAGTGCACTTGCCATGGAAAATTTAGAAAAGCTTACTGCTAATAATCGTTGGGCAGAGATTTTTTTATTAAAAGATACTTCTTTACGTCATATAGGTAACATTTATATCCTTGAAAATTCTGTACCTTTTAAATTACCAGTAATGCTTCAGAAATATAGATTTTTTGGAAGAAGGTTTAAAATTGAAAAAGCTATTGCTGAAAACAATTTCATACGTTGCAACTTTTCTTCGGGCTTTCGATATAAAAAAGAAGCAATAATTTGTGGCACTACAGATGAAAAAAAGTGCCGTTATGCAGAAGAGTTCCTTATGGCAAAAGCATTAGGAAGTATACCTAATCCTGCCATGGAAAATTTAGGAAAACTTACGGCTAAAGATCCTGAGACAAATGTTTTTTTTCAAACAGATGACTCTTTAAGATATGCAAACAGAGCTTGTTATCTTTCAATGGATTATCCATTTGCGGCTTATAAGTTTGATCTTGGGAAAGCTATTGCTGCAAAAAAATTTGTATCTTGTAACTTTTCTAATAAAGAAAAAGGAATAATTCTTGGTACCACAGATACAAGAAAATGCTGCCAAGCAGAACAGCTTTTTCTTTTAGAACAAGAAAGATTGCGTAGGGAACGTGAGGATTTTGAACGTAATTATGTGAAACCTGGACATTGTACTTGTTGCAATAAACCTTATAAATACTGTGGCGGATATTGAATGGCCTAATTGGTTGAAGAAATCAGTAAAAAAGCTTCTATTTTTAGAATAGGAGCTTTTTTTTAAGTATTTTAAAAGTAATAAAAAGTAGAGGATTATTTTATTTCTAAATGCGCTTAACCCTTCGATACATTTTTTGAAGACAAAAAACACTCAGGGCGAGCGGCAAGAAAGTATTGATCAATTTACAGCTTTGCCTTATGTTGCAGCGCATACCATTCTGATACTAATTTCCTGTAAAATTTCTTGATATCACCATTAATATGATTACTTCTTGTGATGGGCGATGTATTCCAACTATCTTTGCGTGGTATCAATTTTTGTCTGATGTGTTCGCGTTGTGTTGCTTTATCACCATATGAAATTAATCCAATATTACTATCTTGTGCATTTATTATTTTGAGCATCAGTGGATATATATCTACTGATGCTTGATTCATTTCTTCATACATTTCAACGGGCATTGTTTCAAGTGATTCAATGTGCTCGTTGGGAATAATATCTATTTCCCCAAAATACGTGGGATAGTGCGAGAGCATGATTGTTACATGTTTACCGCGATGAATAATAAAATTTTCTTGAAAATTTGGTTCTATAATTGAGCAATAGTAACAATCTGCGTGAGATGTGGTTACCAGTTTTTGCGGAAGCGTTATAGTTTCCAATTGATTCATGCACGGTTGTAACCGTTCATAGAGTGATCGTAAATTAATATCTTTTTTTGTTTCTTTTATTGCAGTAATGAGATTGTAAAAAGTTGGAGCGTAATTAACGATGATATGTTTATGACCATGTTCTGGAATACTTGCGCCCGCGGATGAGCCTTGATTGCTATTGATATATGTTTCATTGGCGCGTGATGAAAATAGTGCACATAATTCTTGAGTAAATATATTTTCTTCATGATATGTTTCTGGAGATAAATCGCATAATTCTTTTTTATGTTCATAAGGAACAACAAGAAAATGTATTCCATTATTGATATATGGTTGGCTTGCAAGCATGACGAGTGAATATTTTCCGCGATGAAGAATAAAATTCTCAGAGTCATTTTTATTGCTAATGATCGTGCAAAATGTACAAGGTTTATACACGTCTGATTTTTGATATGGATTATGTGCATTAACATAATTTTCTCGCCATGGAGCATAAATGATTGCTTGTCGGGTTTCCATACAAAAAAGATTGGTGACGCAAAATATTATTGCGATATAAAAAGTAAAAAAAAATTTCATACAGTACTCATCTTTTCTTCATAATAATAACAATCTTCATGATATTCTTTACACGATTGAATTCTCATTTTAAGCATTATTACGAGAGATATTGTTTTTGCAATATATTGCTTAAGGTTTTTCCCTTCAGTCTCTAGCTGCAGAATCAAGCTTTTATATTGCATATTTTTTTCATGTTTTTTAATGTTTGCAAGTTGCTGTGTTACTGTTACAGAATGTTTTCGTAACATAAATAAAATGTGTTGCAGTGATCTGTAATATTCTAAAAATGGATATGAGTTTTTACTTGCATCTATAATTTTTTCTTTAAGTTCCAAATTGCTTATCTGCGCATCGTTGCGATATATTGTGTGATAATATTGCACTTCGTGTTGTATTGTTGTAAACGTTGATTGGCACTGTTGAATGGTTTGTTCGGGAGTTACATGATGATAGTAAAAATAATCATATGATAATTTGCCAATAATTAATGCAGTAACGGTGCCTGCTATGTAGGAATAATTTTTTTCTGATGCATATACGTTGCAAAAAAGAAGCGATACGAAAAAGTATTTCATCTGTTTGTGAGACATATGGATTACCTGGTAATGGATAATGAATGTATAAAATCATTATATGTAACTTATGTTGCATGTCAAAACGGTAGAAAATTGTGATGTTTTTTGACTTTTTTATTTTATGGTATATCGTTTAAGCAGTGTTACATAAAATATTTCAAAATTTTCCTAAAAAAAAGGATGTCCTTATGGTACATTTTAATGCACGTACAAAATCAGCTTTATTAGCATGTACGATGATTGTTTCAGCGAATAGTTCTTGTATAGAATTATCAAATCCGGTTCCCACTATAGTTTCTTCTGTGACAGCGAATAAAGCAGCTCTTTTATCCACTGTTGTTGTAATTTTATTGGCACTTAAAGTGCGTCTCGATACAAAACCAAGAGGTGTTTATAGTTACGACAATGTGCAAGATGATATTTTAGATTTGCTTAGTTCTTGGAATATTTTTAGTGCAGCGTCTCGTGCAACTATATTTAATTTTATTGATAAATATTTTGTTGGGTCAAAATTTAAACTTGATGAGATAACGATTAGAACTAAAGAAGAAGATGGTTCAGTTATGACAACAAAACGTAACAAAGTATCACAAAAACCATCAGGTTTAATGGGACTTTTTGATGCATATGTGTTACAACAACTTGAAGCAGATAATAAAATATTACCAGCACTTGCGGCGATGTATCTTGTGATTACCAATCCAGAATTATCTTGGACGAAAGACTTAAAAGGTATTCTGAAAGAAGATTTCGTTAAATTAGTGTAAATCATTAAGAAATAACGTAATTGAATAAAAAATAGGCTCGTGGAAACACGGGCCTATTTCTATATGTTGGGTAAACTTGAAAAGAAGAAACTGATTTTTTTAGGATATATGTATGATTTTTGAGTAATAACATTCTAAAAAGGAAGTTATGATAAAAAAAATATGGAAGAGTTTACTGATCGTAAGCGCTTCTTTTTTTGTTTGCACAGCAGATGCTACTACTCAAAAACCATGGACATTTTTACTGTATATGGCGGCAGCAAATGATTTACATGCATCTGCATGGTCAGATGTGCAAAAAATGATGCACGTAGGTTCTAACGAAAATGTGAATATTCTTGTATATCTTACCTTGCAAGAAGATAATCAACCAAAAACAACTGTAAAATTATATATTGAAAAAGGATCTGTAAAACAGATTGGTGAGACGATGGTCCGTGATAGTGGTGATGTTGTAACTTTGCAAGAAGCGTTACAATGGGCATGTATTGATTATCCTTCTGATCATATTGCAATAGTTTTATGGGGTCATGGATCAGGAGCTTTAAATAGATCGAGAGGTGTTTGTTATGATTTTGATACAGAACATTATGTAACTGATCGCAATTGTGTACAAGCTTTCGCTTGGGTTCGGGATAATGTGCGTGATGGTCAAAAATTTGATGTTATAGCATTTGATGCACCTTTTTTGGGATCGATTGAAATTGCATATACATTATCTGATTGTGCTGATTATATGGTTGCATCAGAAGGGATTATTCCTGGTGATGGGTATGCATATTCGTATATGTTAGATCAACTTGTAATGCAAACATACGATCCACTTTCTTTTGCGCAATTAATGGTGAATGCATCCCAACGAGAATGTGCAAAAAAATCTGATTATACATTGTCTGCAATTGATTTGAATGCATTACAACCATTAGTTGATAATTGTAATGCAGTTGCTCAAATTCTGACAACACAGTTGATGGGAAACAAGAAGGCAAATGTTCGAGGTGTTCTTAAAAAATGTATTAATAGTGAGCATTGTCTTTCCTTTGATGAAGGTATGTATATTGATCTGTGTCAATTTTATAAAAATCTACTGAAAAATTGTAATGGATTACAATTGTCAAAATTAGTGCTCAATCAGTTTAAACGGTTATTGCAAGATGGCATACGCTTGTTTTCTGATATTATTAAAGTTCGCCTTTCTATCTATTTTTCTCGTCATTTTATTGATCCATCATATTATGGTTTGTACTGGACTCAACATAATCCAAATTGGTTGAATTTTTTGGAAGCTTTTTTGGATAACTAATTAAAAAAGAGAGTATATGCGTTACATACAAAATTTTGAAGATATAGGCCTTACTGATATTAATAAAGTTGGTGGAAAAAATGGGTCATTAGGTGAAATGATTACGCAACTTTCATCACAAGGTATTAGGGTGCCAACAGGATTTGCTATTACAGCAGATGCGTATTGGCACTATATTAATGAAAATAAGTTGTTGCAACAGATGAAACAGATTATGAGCACGTTGCATGATACAAAAAATCTCACTCGTCTGCATAAAGTTGGTTCTGAAATTCGCAAGTTGATCATGCATGGCACTATGCCTGATGATTTGGCACAAGAAATTATCACAGCGTATCACAAACTTTCTGTTCGTTATAAAAAAAATAATGTTGATGTTGCTGTGCGATCTTCTGCAACTGCTGAAGATTTACCAACTGCATCATTTGCTGGTCAACAGGATACATTTTTAAATGTGGTTGGTGATAAAAGTTTATTAGATGCATGTAAAAAAAGTATGGCGTCGCTTTTTACTGATCGTGCAATTATATATCGCATTGATAAAGGTTTTGATCATTTTAAAGTTGCACTTTCTATTGGTGTGCAAAAAATGATTCGTTCTGATGGCGCTGTTTCTGGTGTTGCTTTTTCATTAGATACAGAAAGTGGTTTTAAAGATGTGGTGATGATTGAAGCATCATATGGGTTGGGTGAATCGATTGTACAAGGCTTAGTAACACCGGATGAATATATTGTGCATAAACCAACACTAGAACTTGGATATGCACCTATTATCAAAAAATTATGTGGCGATAAAAAAACAAAAATTGTGTATAGCAATCAAGGGCAGGCAACAAAAACAGTCAAAGTATCAGAAAAAGATCGGCATACATTTGCATTATCAGATAAAGAAATTCTTGAATTAGCGCAGTTTGTGGTAACAATTGAGAAGCATTATTCAAAGCTTAAAAAAGGCTGGTCGCCGATGGATATTGAATGGGCAAAGGATGCGCATGATGGAAAATTATATATTGTGCAGGCACGACCAGAAACTGTGTATGGTGGTAAAAAAGAATCAGTGTTGCAGCAGTATGTTATAAAAAGTGGTACAAAAAAGGAAAAAATTGTGACTGGTTTGAGTATTGGTCACAAAATTGTTTGTGGTGTTGCACGTGTGGTTAAAGGAGCGCGTGATATCGGCAAAATTAAAGATGGTGATATTATTGTCACGGAAATGACTGATCCTGATTGGGTACCGGCGATGAAACGTGCAGCAGGTATTATCACTGATAGTGGTGGACGCACGTGCCATGCGGCAATTGTAAGTCGTGAATTGGGTATTCCTGCAATTGTTGGTACACAAAATGGAACGAGTGTCATCAAAAATGGCGAGATGGTAACACTTGATTGTTCTGAGGGTGCCACGGGCATCGTTTATAAAGGAAAGTTAAAATTTGATATTAAAAAGATATCTTTGACAAAAATTCCAAAACCAAAAGTTGATATTATGGTGAATATTGCAGATCCGGATAGTGCATTTCAAACATCATTTTTACCAGTTGCAGGTGTTGGTCTTGCCCGTATGGAATTTATCATCACCAATTCAATTAAAATTCACCCCATGGCATTACTTTACCCAAAACAAGTTTTGGATGCGAAAATAAGAAAAAAAATAGAACGAATTACTGTTTCTTATCATAAAAAGGCCAATTTTTTTGTAGAAAAATTGTCCCAAAGCATTGGCATGATTGCAGCAGGATTTTATCCACGACCAGTGATTGTGCGTCTATCTGATTTTAAAAGTAATGAGTATCGTAATTTAATTGGTGGTAGTTATTTTGAACCAGTTGAAGAAAATCCTATGATTGGGTTTCGTGGAGCATCACGGTATTACAACGAACGGTACAAAGAAGCATTTGCATTGGAGTGTGCGGCATTAAAGTATGTGCGTGAAATTATGGGTTTGAAGAATGTCAAAATTATGATTCCATTTGTGCGCACGGTGCAAGAAGCAAAGTTAGTCGAAGCTGAAATGGCAAAGCATGGCTTAAAACGCCAGAACCCTACTTCGCCAAGGCTACGAAGGGCAGGCGATGGCCTGGAAGTAATCATGATGTGTGAAGTTCCATCAAATGTGATTATGATTGATGAATTCAGTTGTTATTTTGATGGATTTTCTATTGGATCGAATGATTTAACGCAATTGGTTTTGGGGGTAGATCGTGATTCAACAATTTTAGCATCGCTTTTTGATGAACGTGATGAAGCAGTGAAAAGGATGATGGAAATAGCAATTAAAGGTGCACATAAACATAAACGACATATTGGAATTTGTGGCCAGGCACCATCTGATTATCCAGAAGTTGCGCAGTTTTTGATTAAAGAGGGGATTGATTATCTTTCGTTGAATGTTGATTCAGTTTTGCCATTTTTGATGAAGAAGCATAAGAAATAATATTTTGTTGCATTGTCATATGAAATTTTTTTTAAATAATGTAATAACTATTTTCGATATAAGGAGATCGTGATGTTGATTTCAAAAAAATGTTTACGTTTGCTTGCATTGGCAACCGTAATAGGAACATATCATGATGTTTTTTCACATCAAGACATCGCGTATGTTGATGAAGATATATTACCTGTTGTGAGTGCGGCATATCACATTGTTAAAAAAAATCATCAGTGGGAAAATGAAAATGTAAATCAATGTTGTGGTTGTGGATTTCAAGAACAAAATGGAAATAGAGGACCTAGAGGTCACCGAGGACATAGAGGTCATCGTGGGAGTACTGGTGCAACCGGGTCAACAGGACCTTGCTGTACAGGATCAACAGGTACTACGGGTGCAACTGGAAATACTGGTTCTACTGGACCAACTGGAACATCCATCGGACCTACTGGTCCAACCGGAGCAACAGGCGACCCGGGCGCTACTGGAGCAACAGGACCAACAGGCCCAACGGGAGATACAGGTCCAACGGGAGATACAGGCCCAACTGGTGCTCCTGGTGGATCAACTGGAAATACTGGGGCTACTGGAGTCACCGGAAATACAGGCACTACTGGATCTACAGGATCAACCGGAAATACTGGAGCAAGTATTACAGGATCAACCGGAAGTACTGGAGCTATCGGTAATACTGGAGCTACGGGAGCCACAGGGGTTACAGGAGCAACTGGAGCAATTAGTTCAACAGGTGCTACGGGTGCAACTGGAAATACTGGACCAACCGGAGCAACAGGAGTAACGGGAAGAACAGGTGCAACTGGCTCAACTGGCGCAACTGGAAATACTGGTGCGACTGGAGCAATAGGTGCTATTGGTAATACTGGATCTACAGGAGTTACCGGAAATACAGGAGCAACTGGAGCAACTAGTTCAACAGGGGCTACGGGTGCAACCGGAAGTACTGGAGCTATTGGTAATACTGGATCTACAGGAGCTACGGGAGCCACAGGCGCAACTGGAGCAACTAGTTCAACAGGGGCTACGGGTGCAACCGGAAGTACTGGAGCTATTGGTAATACTGGATCTACAGGAGCTACGGGAGCCACAGGCGCAACCGGAGCAACTAGTTCAACAGGTGCTACTGGACCAACTGGAAATACTGGTGCGACTGGTGCTACTGGTGCGACTGGACCAACCGGAGCAACTAGTTCAACAGGTGCAACTGGAGCCACTGGAAATACTGGAGCTACTGGATCTACAGGAGCAACCGGAAATACTGGAGCAAGTATTACAGGAGCAACTGGAAACACGGGAGCAACTGGTGCAACTGGAACATCTGTCGGACCTACTGGTCCAACAGGAGCAACCGGACCAACAGGTGCTGCTGGCGGATCAACTGGTAATACTGGTGCAACTGGTGCAACTGGACCTACTGGAGCTACAGGTGCAACTGGTTCAACAGGTGCTGCTGGTGCCACAGGAAATACTGGGGCTACTGGTAATACTGGAGCTACAGGTGCCACAGGAGCAACTAGTTCAACGGGTGCTACAGGTGCAACCGGAAGTACTGGTGCAACTGGTGGTACTGGAAC
>Ga0206806_1110_pt1 | contig 17247 bp, 15 predicted proteins | sample Alteio_BWOrgCont_60_FD_152911 | JGI IMG/M metagenome (GOLD analysis project Ga0206806, IMG submission 152911) | Enriched cells from forest soil in Barre Woods Harvard Forest LTER site, Petersham, Massachusetts, United States -... | ecosystem: Environmental > Terrestrial > Soil > Temperate forest >... | reverse complement strand
ATATTATGAAGAGTTTAGAGGTGCGGCGGAAATTGAAAATAATTTAAGTATCGTGTTAAAATTTATCGATGAACTGGCATTTGATAAAAAATCCTATTGGTTTAATAAGGCAAATATTTTCAGTTTGATTTGCGAGTTATATAAGTATGATCTTAATCAAGTTGATAATGTTAAGTTTAAAGAGGCTTTAATTAACTACGAGAATATCTACAAGAGTTATACAATCGATGAATTTGATTTTCACATTCTCGATGAGAACGGTCCAATTGAGCTAGTTGATAGAATATTTGCAGAAAAAGATATTAAGTATTTTGAATACGCGCGTGAAGCAGTAAATGAAAAGAGCGCCAGAGAATATAGGGGTGCGATTATAAATGAATTTATTGTTGAATCGCTAAAATCTTCCTAATACCTCATCACCCAAAATATCTCATCGCTTCTTTTCCAACCCATTCACCCATTTGCACGGGCACTGCATTGCCAATTAAACGGTAACTGCTGCGTTTATTTTCAAAATAAAAATCATCGGGAAAGCCCTGTAGCCTTGCATACTCCCTAACAGAAAAAGGGCGTACTCCGTACTTTGCTTTTTTATCTTTTACCAACCTTGTACCCAAATCTTTCGCATAATGCGCTACACAGGTAGGGGCAAGTGCAGCGGCTTGCTCGGGGTCAACTATAATGGGTTTATCCCTGTATCTGCCATTTATGCGGTGTATAACATAATCAGGCATTTCAACTATTGGGTCTTTTTCAAGAATATCTTTTAAGCGCGGTTTGTTATTAATGATATTAGGTTCCCTTATATTAAATGGCTTTCGTGTGCCTACAAGTATAAGCCGCTTTCTTCTTTGAGGCAACCAGTTGGCCGCGTCAACGGGGCAAAACACATGCACATAATAATCGGGCAACTTTGTCATTGCTTCCATAACCACTTTAAACTTTCGCATGCCCGGTACATTTTCAACTATATACATTTCAGGTCGTTCAATGGCAATATGGCGAAAGAAATGTAAGAACAGATCATCGCCCGTGCGTGTGCCATGTATATCTGCAATGGGTGAATATTTGGTGCAAGGATAAGTACCAATAATAATATCACTCTTTGGTTGTTCTAATACTGTTTTATCTTTTATATCGGCGGTTATAACTGTATGCGAAAAATAGTGTGGGTTCACCTTCATGCAGGCTGTAGCCTCACTGTCAAGGTCAAGGGATTGAATTACGTTAATGCCAGCCCGCATAATGCCAATCTCTATGCCGCCGCACCCTGAAAAATACCCTTTTGCTGTTGGTGTGTACATTTAATTTGAAACTTTATAACGCCCATACAGGGCTTGTGGGTAGTTTAATTTGTACTATTCACAGGGCTGTACCCTGTGCTAATATATGTCCGTCCTTTCAGGACTTAAAACAACTGGTTGCAATAACAGGGTAAGCTCTGAAAGAGCGATAATATACCAGCGATGGGTGCAGCCCATCGAAAACAAAAGCAATATTTTATTTGAGCCCTGAATGGGCGGCAATAATTAATTCATTGATCAATTATATAATAGCCGCATGCTTTTCAAATATCTCCCCCAAATGGTATTGTAAAAATTCCTTTCTCGGCAGGTATTTGCTCGGTGTATTTATTTTTACGCCAGTTAACGGCGCAAAATGTTTTAGGTAATAATCGGCTTTAGCTTTCTTCTTTAGATGGCTTGATACAAGCACTTCAAATTTTTCATTCACGCCGATATAGCCTTTGTCAAAAGCGCGGTCATAAAATGCAGATAAGCAAATACCATTTTCAGGATTTAATCTTTCCTGCTCATTTTTGCTCCATGGTACTATATGGCTTGCCAATAACAAGGGTTGTATGTCAATACCTGTTAAGGCGCATTTACCTTCGTAATTTGCAATAACCATTTCCCTGAACACTTCTTGGTTAACGCGCGTTTTTACCATTCGTATTCTATCCTCGCCTTTTAAATCTCTTGCATCTGTTAAAACATCAGCATATTTCTTTTCAAGTGGTATGTGTTCTTTTTCGGCCAATATGTTTTCACTTTCATAGAGCAACAATTCTTTGTTGTTTATAAACTCATTCCAAATTGGCTGAACCTGTTTTATGCCATTTTGCAAACCCTTAATACCCCGTTGTTGATGAAATGGGTCAACCGCTGCGAAGTTGTTTAATCGCATAGAAACTGCATTGGCATTTCTGTCAATAATAGAACCCAACTGAATTATTTCAGGCGTCCTCGAATCAAGCTTGCCAAAAGGCAGTTTCAAATAGAGGTTTAGGGCAAGTATAAGTTCTTCCCTCGTCCACAATCGTCTTTCAGCCATAACTCAAATTTTTTAATGCAATCGTTGCACTACAAATCTAACATGCATAAAATAGAATAATGTGTACTATCAGACACGTTGCATAATTTGTGCATAACCTTCCTCCAGCCTCATAGAGGCGGCATGTTAGTAGAAAAAATAATACACACCCCATCGGCTCCACCTCACTTCCGCTCGCTCAAATCCTTTTTTCGCTTTAAAATTACAGGCAGCAGTTGGTAGCCGGGGTTATCGGCCTGTAAGCGTAACAGCGTGTTGCAGGCAACAAGCGCTTCATCAAAACGGTTATTTAATTCAAGCGCCCATTCTTTAAGCTGCCAGCTGCGCTCATCTTTGGGTTTATCAATAACGGCGCTGTCGGCATCAGCCATGGCCTTTTTATAATTGCCCATAAGCATATATACATTGCCCCTGTGGTAAAAATAATTTCCGCTCAGCTTCCGGTCCATCCTTAGGTAATTGGCAAGCACCGCTTTTAGCGAGTCGCGGTTGCCCCGGTAATCGTAATAAAAACGCGCACTGTCAATAAGTGTTATAAACGCATCGCAGTACCATGGTGCATTAAAAAATGCATCAATAAAAGTAGCGTGTGTAAACTGGTCAAATTTAGCTTCAGCAGAATCGCCATACAGTTCACCCGCCCTGGCAGACAAATAAACACGGTTGGCTTTAAGCCCATTTAAAAAGCAATTGCCAAGTGCATTGTTTTTGTCAGTAAGCGCAGTTTTAGGGTTTACGTGTCAGGTCCTGCGCGTGGGTTATAACAATAGCTAATAACAGGGTTGGCAGCAGTATGCATCTAATCATAAATATTTACGGGTTTAGCCATGCAAGTATAATACACCAAAACGTAAATGCCAAATACGCAGGCTGCACACTATGCACCTTAGTATTCCTGGTATGTGTATATGGTAAAAAAATATATGCAATAAAACTTCGCGCTAATCCATCCACGCTATGTTTTTCTATGCCCGCCCGGTTGAACCGTTCGGACGGGTATCCTTCTCTCTCAAATATTTTCTATGTGTTACTATGTTTCCCTATCTGCCCGCCCGGATGAACCGTTCGGACGGGCCTATGTGTTAAAAAATTAATACACCCTTTGTTCCTTTGTGGTAAAAACTTTGTGGTAAAAAACTGAACTAAAAAGAACTATCTCCGCCGTATATCCGCATGTAACTTTACAGCTGTTTTTCATAGGATATTGGATTCGACTAAAGGGCGGGATTTCTATCCATGCCTTTTTTTTGCAACCTGTATGTTATGCTGCATAGCACTGCATACAGGCTTTGCAGTACACGGCCTTTTTAAGGCCTAACATAATAATGAACAAAAAAGAACAGTAATACAATTTAGCCTGCGCATAACTTTATTCTTTCTCATGGGGTACTGAACTTTAGCAAAGGGCGGGATTTTTATCCGGGCCTTTTTTATTTTATGATGCCAGGCCTGCATAGTACTTGTTACACAATTTTTGCCTTTTGTTACATAATTGCAGTAATCTGCAATAAGCAATTGTTATTTAATGGGTAATTAACCTGCCACGCAGTCCGAATACAGGTTTTATCCGTTTATAAAGCATACATTCACCGCAAACGCATTTTTTAATGGCCATATTAATACTGATCCTTACCCACTGGTATGCCTCTTTGTTCTTTCAATCTTTTTTTCACCATCGTTATGCAGCCCATCGTTTATTTACCATGAGCCGCGCCTGGGAAAAAGTGTTTTACGTATGCTGTTTTGTTACACAGGGTTCAAGTTATATAAGCGCAAACTCTTATGGTATTATGCACCGCCTGCACCATGCCCACACCGATAAAGATGAAGACCCGCACAGCCCGCAAAACAACGACGGCTTTTGGGCATTGATGCTGCAAACACGTAATAACTATAACGCTATATACAAAGGCAAAACTTTTGTAGAAGAAAAATATAAGAAAGACCTGCCCGAGTGGGCTGCGTTTGATAAAATTGCCCACAACTGGATAACCCGTGTACTGTGGATGGTATTGTACACAGCGTTGTACATATACTTTGCAACAGCATGGTGGCAGTTTTTGTTTTTACCTTTTACCATTGCGTTAGGTACCGTACAGGGTGCTGCTGTTAACTGGTGGGCGCACAGGTTTGGCTACGAGAATTATAAAATGGATAACACCAGCAAAAATATTTTACCCATAGATTTTATTTTTTGGGGTGAAGCGTACCACAACAACCACCACAAGCACCCATCAGCCGCAAGCAACGCAGTTCGCTGGTTTGAGTTTGACAGTGCCTATGCCGTTATGCGTGTTATGCATGCCCTGCGTATAATAAGAATAAAAGAAATGCTGCAACGGCCCGTAGCCATTGTAAAAGCCCGCCGAAAACGCCAAACAGCGTGATAACGTGAAACGTGAAACGTCAAACGTGAATCGTCAAACGTGAAATGTGAATCGTCAGAGCGTGACCGGCAAATTTCACGGCTGAAACGTCAATTGTAAAATACAAATTCTAATATTGCTATAATCCTTGAAGGTTTTACGAAACCTTCAAGGATTTTTTACGTAGCTCCCTTTCACTTTAAACTTCAAATTTTAAACTTCAAACGCCCTCATCCTCCATATAATAACTGGAAACTAGAAACTTTAAACTGTAAACTATTTTACATCCTCCATAATAACTTTAAACTAGAAACTTTAAACTGTAAACTGTTTTACATCCTCCATAATAACTTTAAACTAGAAACTTTAAACTGTAAACTTTTTTACATCCTCCATAATAACTTTAAACTAGAAACTTTAAACTGTAAACTGTTTTACGGCTTCACCCCAATGCTGTCTGCAGGTAACGCTTCCTGCGTTTGCTCAAAACCATTCTTATCTTTTTTCTTTTTACTTTCTTTCTTACTGCTGCTTTTCTCGCTGTGGCCAAAATTGGCGGCGGTACTGTCGGTAACAACACCCTTTTTATTCTTTTTTACTTTTTGCAGCTTACCTACAGGGTTAAATACAATAGGCGGCGGAAGCTTTATATGCCAACCCGTACAATGGTTGCTGGTGGTAGAGGTGCGCAGGTCGGTAAGGGTGGCCGCGCAATGTTCAGTATGGCCCTCAATAGCCGGCAGGCAGCACCAGGTTACGGGTATATTTATTTTACACTTGCGTACTTTGTCGTCGCCTGCGTCAAAGGGTTTATCAAGAATATAGCCAATAATGTGGTCGTCAATATACCACACTTTAAAAGTGCGTACACTTTGGCCATATAACCCATCGTACATCTGCTGAAATTCATCCCTGAAAAGCAATGCCTCCTTTGGCTGCAGGCGGCTAAATTCCATTTCCATTTCAATGGGCATTTCAAGTTTCTCAAAAGTTATAATGCTGTCAGGGTAAGCGGGCGTTACTTCGTTTGTAGTGTCTTGCTGCGCATTTGTGGTGTTGGCAGTGTTTTTAACTAATTGTGCATGGCTTGTAACGTGATTGCATATACACAATGCAGTAATTGACGCAACTGTAAAAGCAGTTGCAAAGTGGTTTGGGCAAGCCGGTAATAATTGCATGGGCAACGGTTAATTATTATGGCTTTACACGGGACGGATGGCTTTAAGCAATTAAAATCAACATAAGATAGGCATAAAAAATTAAAGAAAGAACAACATTTTATTAATACGTGTGGATAATGATGTGAAACGTGAATCGTCAATCGTGAAAAAGTGAAGACTGAAACGGCAATCGTGAATGGTGAAAAAGTGAAGTGTCAATCGTGAAGTGCAGCAATAAACGGCCGCAACTTTAAACTTCAAACCTTTAACTTCAAACTTGCTGCTAACAACCGGCAACCTGTAACTGGCACCGGTAACCGGTAACTATTTTACATTCTCCATAATAACTTTAAACTCGAAACTTCAAACTGGAAACTACCTTACGGAATACTATCCTTCACCGGCTTGGCGCCCGTGCTGTCAGCCGCCGGTTTTTCATCATCCGCCTGTTGAAAACCCGGTTCTTTTTTACCTTTTTTCTTTTTGGCAGGTTGGGTACCCGTTTTTTCTGCATGCCCAAACTCACCCTTTACAGGTTGTGTATTAGGCCTTTTTTGCAGTTTAGTTGAAATTTGGGGTTCATAGGGGTCGGGCAGCTTTATATGCCATCCTGTGCATTTATTGGCAACCGTCATAGTCCTTACATCGGCCAGTGTAGCCACACAATGCTGGTCATGCCCCTCAATGGCGGGCATACAGCACCAGGTAACGGGTATGTTTAGTTTACGTTTTAGTACATGCGCGCCGTTAAGGTGGTCAAAAGGTGTTTCAATAATATAACCTAGAATATGGTCGTCAATATACCAAACCTTGATTATTACCTGTGCTTGCCCATATACACCATCATGCAGCATTTGAAATTCGTTATGGTACAGCAGCGCATCTTTTACCGGCAGGTGTAAAAACTCGTTGATCATTTCAGGGGGCAGTTCAAACTGGTCAAAACTGGTAATGCTGTCAGGGTAAGGTTTTACAGTATTGGCGGTATCGTCCGCAACGGGTTGCTGGGCTATGGCAGGTGTACAAAAAGTTAATAGTATTACAACCGGCAATATAAATGCCTGCAATAGGTATAGCCTGTATGGTGTTGCAGCCTTAATGCCCATAAAATTTCACTTAAACATTGTTTCATCGGGCAGGCAAAAGCACGGTTTATTTTCGGCTACAATTTAGAATATTTTGGGCGAGAGCTATGTTAAGATTTGGGTAGAAAAAGAGAATAATTTTTTTGTTAAGTGTAAGTTGCTGTATGCCATTATTTTTAAACCAAATATCCAAAAGGGGGGCCCTTCGGGCAACCAACTTTTAACTCTTCACTTCTGACTTTTCACTTCTGACTTCTTACCATTCCCTAAAACACCTCCACGCTCCATGTTCTCTCAAAAGTGTCACCCGGCGCAAGGCTGTTTATGCCCTCTTTATCTTCAAGGTTGCCGGTAGTTGTAACACTGTCGGCAATGCCGCACCAGGGCTCGATACACACAAAATCCGCATCTTTAAAATTCCATATACCCATATAGGGAAAGCCGTCAAACTTCACCTTCAACCCATGTGGGTTTGTGTTGCTTAATATGCTTATAGCATTGCTTTGCAGGTGCTTAAAAACAAGTGCATCCTCATAAAACAATTCTTTAGTAAGCGGCAGCACATTGGTATCGTTCAGTAGGGGTGCAGGCTCAGTTAAAACCTGCCCGCCCGGTGATAGTGGCCACCGGCCTGCATTCTCGGTATGGCTAAATTGCAGGTAATAATCAGTAAAAGCACTGCCGGGCACAACAGGCACCGCAAAAGCAGGGTGACCGCCCACGCTGAACAGCATAGTTGCCCCATCTTTATTTTTAACTATATAGCTAACATGTACAGCGTTTTGATGCAATGTATATTTTACTGAAAAACTAAAACTAAACGGGTAATTGTGAAGGGTGCTGTCGCTGTCAGTAAGCGTAAAGGTTATATTGTCATCCTGTTCGTGGGTAACAGTAAATTCTGCTTCGCGCGCAAAGCCATGCCTGTTAAGGTTGTAGGTGTGGCCGCCGTAAGTGTACTGGTTATTAAGCAGCCCGCCCACAATGGGAAAAAGCACCGGGCTTTTTTTACTCCAAAACGCCGGGTCGGCACTCCACATATATTCAAGGCCCGTGTTTTTATTTATTATGCTTTGCAGCTCTGCTCCCTTTGTGGCAACAGATACAGTAATAGCGTTGTTATGTATAGTGTGTATCATAGCGTGAAACGTGAAACGTGAAAAGTCAAAAGTGAAAAGTGAAAAGTCAAAAGTCAAAAGTCAAAAGTCAAAAGTCAAAAGTCAAAGCTGAATCCGGCTGGTCAAGATACTCCTAACTTTTCATTTTTAGCTCTTAACTTAAACCTTACACCCTACGCCTCAAGCCATCCATCTTCCCTAACTTTAAACTTCAAACTGTAAACTTTAAACTGGCTCTAACTCTCTTCCCTTAATGCTTCATCAGGTGCGTTCATCAGCATATTGCTCAATTTCTTTAATGGGTTGCGGTGGTTTTCTTCATATTCGGCCCTGCGGCGTATAATATCAATACACTCAAATGTTGCTACCATAAACGATGCAGGATCAGCCTTGCCTTTACCAGCAATATCAAATGCGGTGCCATGGTCAGGGCTGGTGCGCACTGCCGGCAGGCCGGCGGTATAATTTACCCCTTCACCAATTGCAAGGCTTTTAAATGGTATCAAACCCTGGTCGTGGTACATAGCCAATACCGCATCAAATTTTTGATGGCCACCGCGGGCAAAAAAAGCATCAGCACTGTAAGGGCCAAAAGCAAGTACGTCTTTATACTTGCCTTCTTTAATAGCTGGTTTAATAATGGTTTCCTCTTCCTGGCCAATAAGCCCTTCGTCCCCTGCGTGGGGGTTAAGTCCCAGCACTGCAATGCGTGGTTTAGGTATGCTAAAATCCTTCTGCAGGCTGTCATTCAATATCTGCAGCTTGCGCAGTATGTTTTCTTTTGTAATGTGTTTTGCAACCTCGCTAATAGGCACGTGTTCTGTAACAAGCGCAACGCGCAGGTTTTCAGCAACCATCACCATCACTACATCAGCCACATTAAACTGCTCTTTTAAATAAGGTGTGTGGCCACTGTGTTTAAACTGATCACTCTGAATATTTTTTTTGTGTATGGGCGCTGTAACAAGGCCCTGTATATGTCCCGCTTTTAAAGCTGCTACACCCTGCTGCAGCGATAACAGTGCATACTGGCCGCCAATATCATTAAGCGTACCCGGGTTAATGGCAACTTCTTCTTCCCAGCAGTTAAAAATGTTTACCTGTTTTGGGTTAAGCCGTGTAAATTCTTTTACTGCCTGGTAAACAAAATTTATCTCCGGCAGGCTTTTACGGTAAAAATTTATGCTTTTGTTACTTGCAAAAACAACAGGTGTGCACATATCAAGCACGCGGTTATCGCTAAGGGTTTTAATGATAAGCTCAATGCCAATACCATTCAGGTCGCCACAGGTAAAACCAATAACAGGTTTTTGCAGTTCAATGTTCATGCCTTAATAAATTAGGCGGTAAAAGTAAGGAAGAAAGTTGATTAGTAGGGACCAGTTAATTGGCTACCCGGTAAACGCGCGATAAGTAAAAGGCATTTGTTTCCAGCCCCGGTTATTATAGCATCGCCTGTTGCCACGCTCGCTTGATCGCTTGTATTTTATGGCGACCCAGGGTAAAACCTAAGCTATTTAAACTTCAGACCTCAAACTTCAAACTCCCTGCAATCGCCAATCTGCAATCATCCTGCCTTATCTTTGCGCCCATCCATGCAGTACACTTTAAAAAAATCGTTAGGCCAGCACTTTTTAAAAGATGAAAATATATGCCGCAAAATTGTGGCTGCCCTGCAGGAGAATAGCTTTCAGCAACTGCTTGAAGTTGGCCCCGGAGGTGGCGCCCTTACAAAGTACCTGCTGCAAATACCCGGTATTGATTTTAAGGCTGTTGAACTGGACGATGAAAAAGTGCAATACCTGCAGCACACTTATCCCATTTTGCAGAGTAAGATAATTCATGAAGATTTTCTGCAAACAAATATCCCGTTTGATGGTGAGTTTACCGTGGTGGGTAATTTTCCATACAATATAAGCAGCCAGATTCTATTTAAAATATTGGAGTGGCACCTGCAGGTACCGTTTGTGATGGGCATGTTTCAAAAAGAGGTGGCTCAGCGTATTGCCAGTAAATCTGGCAGCAAAGTGTATGGTATTTTAAGCGTGTTTATACAGGCATATTACAATGTTGAATATTTATTTGATGTGCCGCAGGGCTGCTTTAACCCGCCACCCAAAGTAATGAGTGGCGTTATTAAGCTTACGCGCAAAACTGAAAGCCTGCAGGTACAAAGCCGTAAACAGTTTTTCAACCTGGTAAAAACAGCCTTTAACCAGCGCCGCAAAACATTACGCAATGCCGTACGCGGACTGTTTGATGACGAGACATTGAAAGATGATATTTTTAACAAACGCGCAGAGCAGTTAAGTATACACGATTTTGCCGCGCTGACGTTTAGGATGAGGGGCCACAACTAACCTGATTTTTGAGGATTAAACCATACAAAAAAAGAATTAATTGCGAAGATTGATTATTGGTATAAAAATTAACAACAGGCAATGTCATGGGGCATTCCTCTCCGCAAGGAGAGGAAACGAAGGTGAGGCGATAAACATTGCGCAACACTGTCCGTGGACTGTTTGGTGATGCGACAAGAACCATTGTTAACCGGGTTTTTTTGAGGATTAAAACCACGGGAAAATGGAATTAAGTAAGAAGCGCGATTATTGGTATAAAAATTAACAACAGGCAATGTCATGGGGCATTCCTCTCCATGAGGAGAGGAAACGAAGGTGAGGCAATAGTAAATATGAAACTTACGCTGCTTCTTTTACCATGAACCATCAACTATGAACTATGAACAAAGCATTATGACCAACGAGCAAACAAAACCAAAAGGATTAATTACCGCCAAAGTACATAACTATCTTATAGAGACCCTTCAACAAAAAGGGTACGAGGTAGTTTACCTGCCCGCTATAACTTATGAGGAGTTAGCAACAACAATAAAAGATATTGAGGGCCTGATTGTAACCACGCGCTTAAAAATTGATAAGAATATTCTCGATAATGCCCCGCAGTTGAAATGGATCGGGCGCCTGGGCAGCGGTATGGAGCTGATCGATGTTCCCTTCGCCGAAAGCAAGGGCATTTATTGCATAAGCAGCCCCGAAGGCAACCGAAATGCTGTGGCAGAGCATTCATTGGGTATGCTGTTAGGTTTAATGAACAAACTATACAGCAGCTTTAATGAGGTGAAACAGGGCCAGTGGATTCGCGACGCAAACCGTGGCACAGAGCTAACCGGCAAAACCGTTGGCATTATAGGCTACGGTAACACCGGCGGAGCATTTGCAAAATTGTTAGCGCCTTTTGATGTTACAGTGCTCGCCCACGACAAATACTTACATGGATTTGCCAAAGGTTACATACGCGAAGCGCAGCTTGAACAAGTTGCACGGTACGCAGATGTTGTCAGCCTGCATCTTCCCTTAACCGATGAAACGTTCCATTATGCCAGCGATGCATTTTTTCAATCGCTTAAAAACAAGCCATATTTTTTAACGGCCTGCCGTGGCAAGGTAACAGATACGGCTGCATTAATACGTGCTTTGCAGGCAGGTAATATTACCGGCGCGGGTATTGATGTACTTGAAAACGAAAAATTAAATACTTATACCGCCGAAGAAAAACAGCAGCTTGACTGGCTATGCGCACAGCCCAACGTGATCATAACCCCCCACATTGCCGGCTACAGCCATGAGGCCTTTTACAAAATGGCAAAAGTGGTTCTTGATAAGCTGGTACAAAAGGGCTTGCTAAAAAAGTAGTGTGCAGCTGTGTGTTTAGGAACGATACGGCTAACGCCGAAGGCGTTTAACATGATGAGTCTATGGATGAAAATCCGGGAAAATAAGCATTTACTGATTCAAAAGAACCATGTAGCGGTGTTAAATAATACTATTTCGGATTTTTATAATAATACCATGCCCACCAAACCAACAAAACCTGTAAAGGCAATCTCAAAATGGCCGCCCACAGGTAAGGGTTATGGTTGTCGGCAAAATTTATAGCCATTTGCACATTGGCCGGAAAAACAGCTATCAATAAAAAAATAATACCCGCCGCTGCAAGCCGCCTTGAAGTATTAAACAATAACAAAAACCCCAAAAAAAATTCTGCAACGCCGCTTATGTACACTAGTGGTACGGGCCATGGCAGGTAAGGCGGCATAATAGCTGTATAAGCAGGCGCGTGCCAAAAATGGTTAACACCCGATGCTATGTAAAACGCGGCCATCAGGTACAGCAAAAATTTCTTCATAACGGTAACCTATAAATGTACAACATTAAAACAGCATGCTTGGTGTAATAATGGTTTGTTGCCGTACGCGCTCAAAGTAAAAACATATTTAATTATACAATATCTTTAAGCTTCAGCTGTTATATACATACACACAATTTTTTAAGCCATACTAACGCTATGTTCAAAAATTATTTCACCACTGCCTGGCGCAACACCATAAAACATAAAGCTTATGCCGCGTTTAACATTACCGGCCTTGCCATTGGGCTGGCTGTTTTTATTGTAACGTTGTTGTATGTAAATACTGAAACCGGTTACGATAAGTGGGATGCCCAACTGGCACGAGTATACCGCACAGGTATAACCAAAACCAGCGACGGTGAAACTACCAGCATGTTTTGGACCGCCTATCCACTGGGCACCCAATTGGTTAATACTTGCCCCGAAGCTGAAGCTGTTACGCGCATAAATGAAACAGGGGAGCAACTGATAACAATTGGCGAAAATAGTATATACGAAAAAAAAATTATTGCGGCAGATAGCTTCTTCTTCAAAGTGTTTCCATACAGGTTTATAGAAGGCAGCAGGCAGGCAGCGCTTAATGCGCCAAACACCGCGGTAATTTCAACCGCGATGGCTAAAAAACTGTTTGGCAACAGTACTGCTGTTGGCAAAACCATTGACGTATCGGCAGCATATTCTGGCAAAAAAACTTACAGGGTTACAGGCGTTATTGAAAAAATCGGCCCATCACATCTTGACTTTAATATTTGCCTGTACCATATTGACCGCGATCCCTCTTACTGGGGGCGGCAACTATATACAACTTATGTACTATTAAAACCAGGCGCGTCAGTCCCGGTAATGGCGGCTAAGGCAAAGCAAATATATCTTAACGGCGAGGCATCTTACTTGTATAAACAACTTTCTGCTGAAAATAAAACACTGGCTGCGCCGGGTGCGCAGGCAGCAGAATGGCTTAAAACGAACAGTAAATTAACAGGAGCAGATGTTTTTTTTGAGCCCGTTGCAAACATCCACCTCAACCCTGTAGCCTCTGGCTGGCGCGATGCTGCTGCTAATCATCCTGTACTTGATACAGAAAAAGGCAATGATAAACCTGTTCTTTATTTTTCAATGGCAGCTATCCTGGTATTGCTGCTGGCCTGTATTAATTATACCAATCTTTCAGTGGCCCGCGCCGGGCGGCGCGCAAAAGAAACTGGTATGCGCAAGGTTATGGGTGCCGCAAAGCGCCAGTTGGTTATACAGTTTTTGCTTGAAGCTTTTATGCAATGCCTGGTTGCACTGTTTTTAGCTTTGTTGTTATCCGTATGGCTAACAGGTTTTGTAAACCACGCCTTCCACCTTCAGCTAAGGTTATTCAATATACTGTCGCCGCGCAATAATCTTTATTTTCTTGGGCAACTTGTTGCAATTGTTATTGTGGTAACGCTGTTATCTGGTGCTTACCCCGCATTTATTCTGTCTTCTTTTAAGCCGGTTAAAGTATTAACAGGCAATATTGCAAAAACAATAAAAGGTGCTTTTGCCCGCAACGGCCTGGTAGTGCTGCAATTTGTTATTTCAACTGCATTTGTTTGTTGCCTTGTAGTTATATATGCACAGTTAAAATATATGCAAACAAACGATGCTGGGTTTTCAACCCAGCAGGTGTTGGTGCTCTCACCCGCCAATACTAACATTATAACACCCGGGCAAAAAGATGAAAAACTGGCTTATATCCAAAACAGGCTGCTGCAAATACCGGGTGTAAAGCAGGTTGCTTTTGCTGACGCTTACCCGGGCGCACCTTCTGTTGATGTACAGCAGGCAACATACAACGGCAGCACGTTTGATTTGGCTTTTCATTATGTGCACTATGATTATTGTAAACTGCTTGGCATGCCGCTGGCTGCGGGGCGCGATTTTTCTGCAGCCTATGTTACTGACTCTGTAAATACGGCTATTTTAAACGAAACCGCGGTACGCAGACTCGCACTTAAAAAGCCGCTGGGTGCAACAATTAATATTATGCTGCGCGATTATACCATTATTGGCGTAATAAAAGATAATTACGAAGCGGGGTACAACACGCAGGTGGCGCCAGCCATTTACGCTATCGGTGCAAAACCGGGCCTGTTAAATTATTCATCTGTGTTAATTAAATTATCAGGCAACCAGGCACAGGCGGCTGTATCATCAATACAATCTTTATGGAAAACAGTCGAGCCGGGTTTCCCCATAAAATATGCGTGGCTTGACGAAGAGTTTGGAAAGTTAATAGAAAAATACCAGCGGTTTGGTGCAATTACTGCAATGCTGGCTGTTATTTCGTTGGTTATTGCGCTAATGGGCATCTTCGCAATTGCGGCTTTCACAGCGGCACAGCGCACTAAAGAGATTGGAATACGCAAAGTATTCGGCGGCTCTGTGGCAGGTATAACATTAATGCTGTTAAAGAAATTTACAGTGCTTGTTATAACGGCGCTTGGTGCCGCTTTTCCGCTGGCTTATTGGTTTATGCACACCTGGCTGCAAGGGTTTGCCTACCGCGCACCTATAAACGGGCCAATGTTTGTACTGTCTGGTTTTGCGGTGGCGGCTATAGCTCTAACAACGGTTGGGCTGCAGGCTGTAAAGGCTGCAATGGCCAGCCCCATTAAAAGCCTGCGTGTGTAGCTAAAACAAACTTTGTGCTCTTTGTGCTTCACAAGCTTTGTGGCCTTTGCGTTAAAAATTTCTTCAACCTTACGCCTTCAATCTTCCACTTCTTTGAAGCCTTAAATGCTAAACTATAAACTGTAAAGTGTAAACTTTGAGTTGTTACTTTGTACCTCGTAAATCGTACTTATAATGTTAGATGCGCTTAAATCGTGGGATACCTGGCTTTTTCTAAAAATAAATGGTAGCTGGACGAACAGCTTTCTCAATAACGTATTTCCTATGTGGCGCGAAGCTTATGCATGGGTGCCCTTGTATGTTTTTTTGCTGGCATTTATACTAATAAACTTTGGCCGCAGGGGCTGGCCATGGATGATTACACTTATTTTAACTGCTATTATAACAGACCAGGGCAGCAACATGATAAAAGACCTTGTTGGCCGCCCACGCCCCTGTAATGATGATGTGCTGGGCCCTTATGTGCATTTGTTATTAAACCGTTGCCCCAGCAGTTTTAGCTTTACATCAAACCACGCAGCAAACCATTTTGGCGCTGCCTGCATGTTGTATTTTACTTTAAAGCCTTATATTAAAAAATGGGCAACGTTGTTTTTTGTTTGGGCAGCAACAGTGGCATACGCACAGGTATATGTAGGTGTGCACTACCCGCTTGATATTATCAGCGGCGCTGTTTTTGGCAGTTTAATGGGCTGTTTAACTGCTTATCTTTTCAACAATTTTGTTGGTTTACAACCGGTGCTGCAAAAACAACAAACTGCCGGTTTACAGTAGCTGCATAGCTTATTATCTTCCAAATTACGGCCTCAATATTTTTCATTTCAATATTAAATTATGCGCCTGTTTATATTGCCTGCTTCTGTAAACCTGTAATTCATTAGTTTTACGCCCTGTAAATATGACCTCAATCATCTTAATACTGGCGCTTATTTTATTGAACGGGGTTTTTGCAATGGTAGAGATTGCCCTTGTATCCGTTCGTAAAGCAAGATTAGAAAGCCAGGCAAATAAAGGCGACATACGGGCCCGGGAAGCATTAAAGCTTGCCAACCACCCCGAAAAATTCATCTCCACCACTCAAATAGGGCTAACCCTTATTGGTATTTTGGATGGTATTTTTTCAGATAATATCAAAGACGACCTCCAGTCTGCACTCACACATTTAGGGCTGCAGCATTACAGTAGCTTAATCGCCCAAATACTGGTGGTTATAATAATTGCCTATTTTACGCTTGTACTGGGCGAGTTATTGCCAAAACGCATAGGGTTAAGCAAGCCCGAGAAAATATCAAAAAGCCTGGCTGCGCCTATGCGCCTCATCAGCTTGTTAAACACGCCGTTTATATGGCTGCTCACAAAATCAACCAATGCACTTGCCAACATTTTTCGTATACGCGAGAATGATACGCAGGTAACGGAGGATGAGATAAAAGCAATTATCAGTGAAGGGACCGAACAGGGCACTATTGAGGAGGCAGAGCAGGAGATTATTGAGCGCGTGTTTCATTTGGGCGACCGGAACATAACATCGTTAATGACGCACCGCAGCGACATTGTTTGGCTTAACGTAAACAGCACCGTTGCCCAAATAAAAGAATTTGCCGACGATAAGGTGCACTCAGTTTACCCCGTTTGCGAGGATAATATTGATAGTATAAAAGGTGTTGTTACGCTAAAAGACATATTCAGGGAAAGCGGGGACGTTAGCTTAAAAGATATAATGAAACCTGGCCTTTACGTGCCCGAAAACATTTCAGCTTATCACTTGCTGGAACGTTTTAAAGAAAGCAGGACGCATTTCGCCTTTATTGTGGATGAATATGGCGACCTGCAGGGCATTGTTACACTAAACGATATACTGGAAGCTATTGTTGGCGATATATCTGAACCACATCAAACAGATTATGAAATAGTAAAGCGTGATGATGGCAGCTTTTTAATTGATGCGCAGGTACCGTTTTATAATTTTCTCACCTATTTTGAAAAGACCGAGTGGCTGGAGGAGGATGAGGACCAGCCTTACGATACCCTGGCAGGTTTTATACTGCACCACCTTGAACGTATACCCGTAACCGGCGACAAAATGCATTGGCGCAATTTTGACTTTGAGATAGTGGATATGGATAACCACCGTATTGACAAAGTATTGGTAACAGTACTGCCCGAAAAAGATGAAACGCTGGAAGAGAATGTGTAATGGATGGTGTACGAAAGGGCAAATGGTAGAAGGTGGAAGGTAAATGATCCCGGTTTGTGTCTCACGATCCGTAGCAAAAAATCCTGTTAATCCCTTCAACCCGCGTCATCTGCGTTC
>Ga0206806_1109_pt1 | contig 17396 bp, 10 predicted proteins | sample Alteio_BWOrgCont_60_FD_152911 | JGI IMG/M metagenome (GOLD analysis project Ga0206806, IMG submission 152911) | Enriched cells from forest soil in Barre Woods Harvard Forest LTER site, Petersham, Massachusetts, United States -... | ecosystem: Environmental > Terrestrial > Soil > Temperate forest >... | reverse complement strand
AGCCGAACTGGCCATTTTTGCAAAATTGGTTCCTTTCGATAAATCGTTATTCATTGAATATACTAACAGTTATTGCAATAGAATAAGTGAGTTGATAAAAGCAGGAGATTACAGGAAAACGTTGGACGCGTTACATGAATTTAAAAGCCTTCCGTTAGTGGCCAAAAGAGATAAATGGAAGTACAAAATAGACGGGCAGATACTATTTGATTTCGAATATAAGTGTTTAGAGAGAGAAATGATCGTCTACACGCAATATGGCAGGTTTGAGGAATGTATGAGGATGGTGCCGAAGATGGAGGATTTTTTGAAAAACAGTGAATATAAGATCGCTTTGGTATATGAGATAGCAATGAATTATTGCATCGCTTACGGAAGTTTTATTGCAGGAAATTACACCCAGGCACTCACTTATCTGCAAAAAATACTTAATTATAAAAAGGCGGATGCCATGCTTCGCGAGGACGCATATAGTTTCAGTAAGATCCTTTTTCTCATCATACATTATGAAATTAAAACCGACGATATCCTAAAATACCTTCTTAGGTCTACTTACCGCTTTCTCGCTCAAAGAAAACGTTTGTACGGAGTAGAACAAGCCATTTTATTATTTATTAGAAATAAGGTACTGAAAAACACCAGACCCGATAAGCTTAGTAAGAGTTTCGCGGAACTTAAGACGCAGCTTGAAAAAATAACAGAGAAGCCTTATGAAAGAAATATGTTACACGACCTGGACATTGTTGCGTGGCTGGATAGTAAGATAAAGCGCAAGCCCTTCATCGAGGTTATGAAAGAAAAGTATTATAAAGAGTACACACAGAATTAGCAAAAGTTAGTTCTCTCCTATTATCTGAACAAACCCTTTTTTGCTGTAGTTATTGCTGCTGCAGGAAGCATTGATGATGTAGTAATAAACCCCATCGGGAGCCAGGTTATTGCTGCTGTTAATTCTACCATTCCAGTATACGGTAGGGCTGTCCGAGGTAAATACCTGCTTACCCCAGCGATCGTAAATGGTTATGTTGTAAGATGACGCGTTAAGCACATTTATTACAAAGTCATCGTTTATACCATCGTTATTCGGAGTAAATACATTAGGTATGGTAAAATCGGCGCAGGGTATTTCTGTATTTATGGTTATGGTTCTATCCAGCGAACATCCGGCGTCATCAGTGCCTGTAACCGTGTAGGTGGTGGTTACGCTGGGCGAAGCAACGGGATCGGGACAATCCGAACAGCTTAAAGAAGAAGCAGGACTCCATGAATATGTGATGGCATCATTGGCGTTCAGGTGCACTGTATCGCCTGTTTTAATGGTGTCGTTACAGCAAACGGTAAGAAGAGGTACATCAACTGCTACGCGTGTTTTAGCGGAATCAATACAACCGTTGTTAACCACGACAAAATAAGTAGCGGCAGAAGCAGGGCTTACTTTAATAGAACTACTTGTGGCATTATTGCTCCATAAATAAGACCCGCCGCCGGTGGCGGTAAGAGTTGTGCTGTCTCCAAAACAAATGGTATTGGACGTCGGGATAATTGCAGCGTTAGGAAGAGGATTGATCTTTATCAATATTTTGGCGGTATCTGTACAACCAAAGGAACTAACACCAACTACGGTATATGTGGTAGGTGCAGAGGGACTGACATTTGGATTGAAGCAATTATTACACGACAAGCCGCTTGAAGGGAACCACGTATAAGAAGCAGATCCAAATGCCATGATCCTGGCTGAGTCACCGGGACAAATAGAATCTACGCGCGGATTCAAAAGAACGGAAGGTATTGGATGTACATTAATAGTTGCAGTTGCTGTGCCGGCACAGCCCGATGAATCTGCCCCGAGAACAGTATATTTAATGTTAATAGTGGGTGTTGCAATTACCATTGCCCCGGTAGCGCTGCTTAAGCCACTGGTGGGCGACCATGTATAAGAAGAGTCTGCCCCACTTGCTTTAAGGATGACTGAGCCACCCATGCATATATCCGTATCCAAGGGTATCACGGCTATAGGTATTTTGCAGCAAAACGCTCTCCACCTTGCAATATAAGGTATATCAATGGTTTGCAGAGACGCATCATTTGACAGGGTATCGGGCCCGATGATAGTTTGGTTAAATAGATCGCCGCCAACAAATATGTGTTGCCCCGACGGATCAACCGCCGTTACATCGCCGTCATCTTCATCACCATCCGAAAACATAGAGCCGCAAACTACGTTACCTGCCGAATCAAACTGTAACATCAAAGCGGCGGTTTGGTAGGAGGTATTTAAACTAAAAGTATCTGAAGCAAAGGATAATTTAAAAGGACTAGGTGAAGTTGCACCGGTATAATTACCTATCACTGCATATCCTCCTCCCCGCTTTAAAGTATCGCATGCAAGCGAGTAACCTGCACATGGGTATCCGTCTAAAACAGTAGTCTGTTTTGCCCAATGTACGTTTCCGCCGGTATCGTATTTAGTTAAAAACATATTAGCAGTGTGCACATTTGATATTAAAGTATCTGCGCCAAATAATACGCTGTCGGTAAAAAAACCGGTAACATATATACTCCCTGCGCAATCGATGGCTAAGGAGCTACTTTCGCAGGAAGCAGTGTTAACCGAATTTTTTACCCATATAATATTTCCATTGGTGTCATATTTTACCAGGAATAATTCTTCTGTTGAACCCGCTGTTATGGCGTGTGAGCCAAAGGAAGCCGATCCGGTAATATAACCCGTAATATAAGGATTGCCCGAACCGTCTATGGCAACGGATTGCCCAAACCCGTTGCCTGTTGGATTGGCTGAAACGGATTGCCTGGCCCAAAGTTCATTGCCATTGGCATCATATTTTGCTACAAAAACATTGAAATTGGGAAAAGGGAAAGCAGATTTTAATGTATCTGTTCCCAGCACCAAAGTATCAGAATAAAAACCTGTGATATAACTATTGCCCTGGCGATCTACCGCCATGGATGAGCCGTTACCCCAGGGGGTAGAAGCTTTTTTTACCCATAAAAAGTTGCCGTTTGAATCGCACTTAGCTATAAATACAGACAAAATTCCACTCCTAAATGCTGCGTCTGGCACTAACGTATCTGTTCCAAGAATAAGCGTATCTCTGAAACCTCCTGTTATATAAGCGTCATTCATATTATCAGTAGCTACAGAATAGGCCATGGAATAAGCGGAGCTGGAAGTAGAATGCCGGCCTCCTGTCGCCCACAGCAAGTTACCGTCAAAATCATATCGCGCTAAAAAAACGTCATATTCAACTGACGATAACGTATCCGTTCCGTAAATGAGCTTATCAAAAAAGCCCCCTGTTGTATATAGATCGCCAGCTTTGTCAGTAGCAATGCTATGATCCAGTGTATTTTCTCCGCCACCGCCGTTTTTAGATATAGGTTGTCTTCCCCATATCCAGTTTTGTGCATGGGCGGATGAAAAACTAAAAGTTAACAGTTGAATAAGTAAAAAGGATGAAATTCCTGCCCGTTTGATAATTTTTTTCGCTGCTTCTCCGCTTGAGTGCTTTTGTCTAAATGATATAATTGCGATATATCGACTTTGGGTAATGCAGGTGCACAGATACGTTAAACTCATATAGCTTCAAAGTTATTTAGTGCTATATGGATTAAAAAAATTATATTTGAATAATATATACTATCAGATTAAAATATTTATTAGTTAATACATTTATAATCAACTAGTTAATTTAAGTATATATGAAAAATCAGATGGATATTCATAATCTCGTGAGATCACTTTCAATGAACGAAAAGCGGTATATATCCATATCTGCCTCGTCTCACAAAAGCGATTCTACAAACCTTAAGCTTTTTCGTGCGCTTGATTCTATGGAAGAGTATGACCAGGATAAATTACAAAAACTTCTCGGAAATTCTCTTTACAGGAATATGGCTGTGATAAAGCAAAACCTGCATAAGCATATTATGAGGTGCTTGCGCAATTTTCATTCGGGAACAAACGAGGCCATAAGCATGTATGAAATGCTTATTGAGTTTTCGGTTATGCTGGAAAAGAAGAATACAGCAGAAGCTAAAAAGATACTGATTAAACTCGAAAACTTAGCAACAGAGTTTAATAATTATGACGTTTTAAATATTTGTTATAAATATGAACGGAAACTGAATATTTCGCGACTCACCATTAAAACGGATAAAGAAATAAATGACTTTAATAGGAAGTATACTGGTACTATAAAAAAGTTGTATTGCGACAGTAATTACAGGCACCTGGCAGATCTTATACAGGAGTTTTATTTAAGGAAGGGCGTTTTACGCAGCGAAGCCGAGAGGAAGCATGTTAAGAAGTTCCTTCAAAGCCCATACCTTAGCAATATAAAGCACGCCATAACCCAGGATTCAAAGGAGCTGTATCACAACTTAAGAGGTTTGTGTTTTTTGCTGCTGGAGCAATATGAAAAAGCGCTGGTTTGCGAAAGCTTCCAGATGACTTTAATTAAAAAGGATATTCCCTATAAGGTTTCACGTTTAAAGGAATATGTGGCTATTTATAACAACCGGGTTGAAATGCTGATGCATATAGGCAGGTATAAAGAAGCGCTGGAATCGGTAAATGAATTTAGAATGTTGCCCTCGGTGGCGGCAAAAGAAAAATGGACATACAAGATACCTGTTTCCATTAAAGATGAAATTGAGATAAGCTGCTTTAGGATGGAAGTGAGGATATACTTTAAGTCGGCCAACTTTGATAAAATGTTGCTTACCTACGATGCTTTGGAAAGTAAAATAAAACGATCAAAGATTGAGCAGGATGGTTTTGCTATTATAGATGATAACTACTATACCGCCTATGGCCATTTTATTTCGGGTAACTATAAACAAACGCTTGTTTACCTGAAAAGGATACTTAAATACGGTAAGGATGATAAGATTTACAGGGAAGATATTTATTCTTTTTGTAAAATTTTACAGCTTATTACTCATTACGAAATGGAGGATGAGCAGTTATCGGCTTACTTACTGAAGTCTACATATAGGTTCCTGGCACAGAGAAAGAGATTATATCCAACAGAAGAAGCCTTAATGCTATTTATGAGGAATCAGTTGCACCGAAGCTCCAATCCCGATCTTTTTAACCAAAATCTGATGAAGCTGAAACTAAGCCTTGAAGAGGCAACAGAGAGTGGCTATGAAAAGAAAATTGTGGATTACTTTGATTTCATTACCTGGATAGAAAGTAAACTAAAAAGGAAGCCTTTTAGCGATATACTTAAGAACAAATACTACGCGGCTTTATAATTAAATAGTGGAAAGACTATTTCTCTCCCAGCACTTCTACAAAACCTTTTTTAATGTATTCGTTGCTACCACAGTCGGCTTTAAGGTTATAATAATAAACACCGTCGGGCACAAGATTATCAGTTCCATTTAATCTTCCATTCCAGTATTCTGTTGGAGTTGATGAGGTAAATACCTGCTTGCCCCAGCGGTCAAATATGGTTATGTTATACGCCGTTGGATTTAATATGTTAATTACAAAGTCATCATTTATTCCGTCGTTATTAGGGGTAAATACGGTAGGTACTTCAAAGTCCGCGCAAAGATTGTCAATAGTAATTTTTACTGTTTTGGTAATTGGGCAGCCATCGGTATCTAAAGCTGTAACTGTATAAATAGTAGTAACCGACGGGCTGGCTATAGGGGTAGCACAGTCGGTACAGCTTAAACCCGTGGCGGGTTGCCACGTATATGATGTGGCGCCTGATAACACTGAAAGACCTATTGAGCTTCCTTTTTTAATGCTGGTATCACAACATATATCCACAATCGGGATTTTAACATTAACAAATGTAGAATTGGTATCGGGGCATCCGTCAGAGCCAATTACGGTGTATGTTGTAGGCACAAGAGGGGTTACCCGTATAGCTGATCCTGTTTTCCCATCGCTCCATACATAAGTGTTTGCTCCCGAAGCATCAAGCGTTGCGCTATCGCCCTGGCAAATAGTTTGGTTAGGGGTAACGGTAACAACAGGAATCGGAGTAACGTTAACTGTAACTGTAGTGTCTTTTCTGCAATTCCCTATAAATGCAGAGACCGAGTAAGTTTTAGAGATTGGCGGAGTTACATTAATGGAACTATTGGTAGAAGGGGTGCTCCACAGGTATGAATTACCTCCGGTTACGGAAAGAGTAACGCTTTGACCGGCACAAATCGTAGTATCGTCAGAAACAGTTACATGGAATGTAACAGGAAGAACAGTGACCCTTACCGTATCTGTTTGGGTTTGATTGCCGCAACTGCAATGTACCGAAACTATATAAGCAGTATCCTTGTTCGCTATAGGAGTAGTTGATGATGTGGTGCTACCCGTGCTCCACGTATAGCTGTATACGCCGCCGCCGCCAGAGGCTGTAACCACAGGGTGCACAGTGCCTGAACATTGTATACTGGTATCGTGACTTATGCTTATTACCAGTGGCGTAGTAGATATGGTAACAGTCATCGAATCCTGTGCCGTAAGTCCGCATGTATCGGTAACAGTCACCTTATATAGTTTAGTTACCGGCGCTACCACTTTAATGGAAGAACTGGAGCCCGCGACGTTCCATGAATATATATATCCGGGTTTGCCGCCTGTAACAACGGTAGTTAAGGTAACGGTATCGTGGGGGCAAAAAAGAGTAGTGTCGTTAGTAATGGTAAGGTGCATAGGGGTCTCCATGGTAATATGAACCGTATCTGTAGCTGAATCTCCACACAGATCTTTTACATGAACAACGAAAGAAGTATCAGTAGTTATATTGTGTACTGTATCGCTACTGGCTGTACTACCCGTGCTCCAATTATAAAGATATCCACCTGTTCCCACGCCTCCGCTAACTGCGGGGGTAAGTGATACACTACCATTAAAGCAGGCGATCTGGGTAGGTTCATTAATAACAATGGGTGGAGGATTACCAATGTATATGGTAACTTTTTGGGTATCGGGTTGGCTGCAAAGGCGTTGGATCATGCTAACCACTAAAGTCTGTAATCCTGTTTTTGCACTTGGAAAGGCACTGATATTAATAGTATCGCCGGTTACACCTACCGGTAATATAACTGTATCAGGTAATGGTGTATAGTCGACACCTGGTGTTGCCGTACCTGCTGTGTCAATAACAATGGTATCTGCAATGGTGGAACTGCCACGCTCAATTAATAAGCTTGCACTGCCGCATGCGCCTCTGTATAATATACTGTCTCCGGGGTAATACGTATGGTTTAGTCCTACACTTCTGGATACAGTTGCACCAGTAGATGAAAAGCTGCCTGACTCAAGAAAAACACCTGATTCAAGATCGCAATCGCTGGCATTACAAATAGCAATTTTAATATGATATTGTTGTCCGCATTCTACAGCAGCTATAGCCGTAAGCGGAACTGTGTATCCATCGTATTGGACTGTTGTTGTAGGTAATTGTGCATTAGTAGGGCATCCCACATTGCAAGGCGTACTTGGCCAGTTACATACGTAATAACCAGAATGTACCGTACAATTTACACTATCTATGGTTACAGGAGTATTGGTAGTGCCGGGAATAAGGGCAATGTTTTCAGCATTATTTGTATAAGGGCCATTTATTCCAGGTCCGCTAACAAAAAAACCAAATGCATCGTTAAAAGAATTTACAAATTCAGGGTATTCTTCCGAACCAAAAACATATTTAAATTTTATAGTATCTGCGTACGGTATAAAGTCGAATTCTATTTTAGCAACACTGGTCACAGATACACCAGCAATCGCAGCCAGGTCAGGATCGCTAAACTGGTGGCAATGAGGCCATGAATAGGTTGTGGCTGAATTATTGTTGGGTCCACAGGCATCTGTTGCCATTCCATTTGTTAGTATAATGCCGCTATCCAAATTGATGCTTGAATTAAGGCCGTTAAAAAAACCAAAAGCAGTATCATCACCCGAATAGGTAATATTGCTCACAGTTACGCCATTACCCAATAAAATGTGCTGAACGAGGTAAGCTATGGAATTGTTATTGGGAGCATTTCTGTTCACAATAAGTTGTGCCCTAGAACTGAGGCTGATTGCCCCGAGTATAACTAGTACCAACAATTTAGCGCTGCGTAAATTTTTCAAGATATAGCTGTCGTTTAATAGTAGACAACGAAACTATTAAATAAATTGATGGATTCCAAATAAAAAGAATTCATTCGCATACATTACTTCTATGGCTATCTTTGTAGTAAGTTATTCAGTATGCGCTTAATATTGACTTTGTGTTTGTTTTTTTTGCCGGCGATTTCGGGATATTGCCAAAATACATTACCGGATACAGTCCTGTTTAATAATGGGAAAGTGTTGGTTACACGTGTAGTTGATACGGTCGGGGATAAGGTAACTGTGGAAAAGCCCAATTCATCTAAACATAAAAAGATAGAACTAGACAGAAGTGATGTATTCTCTATCCGTTATGGCAGTACAGGTAAGGAAGTAATAGTATACGTATATGACACGCTTATTGGGAACGATTTCACAATTCCAGAAGCGAGACTGTTTATAGCAGGAGAGCAGGATGCCCAAAGAGGATTTCATGCTTTTGGTACCAGTCTGGCTGCTTTCTTCATAGGTGCGGGGTCAGGTCTTGTTAGTGAATCATTTTTTGCTTTCGGTCCCCCATTTTTGTATGTAGGGATAATGGCCTATCCTCGAATTCATATAAGGCATAAAAGTGTGGTTAATCTCAACAATATAAAGTCCGACCCTTATTTATACGGATATGACAATACAGCCAGGAAGAAACGTGTACTAAGATCATTATTATGGGGAAGCATAGGATTGGTTACGGGTTTAGTTGTGCATATTACTGTAATAGATAATTTACCCAACTGATGATGAAAGCGGTTACATCCGTAATTCGTTTTCTGGTTTTTACAAATATTTATATTGCAATTTGTGTGGTGTGTTTTACTTCCAAAACTGCATTGTTATTGTATGGTAATACCGGCAACACACATGTAAATATTCTTGCTTTTTCCGCAACACTTTTTTTATATAGCTTTCACAGGGTATACCGCCGTAATCGCCTGTTTGAAGATGAACATAAAGAAGAAAGGCATTATTGGGTGGATAAAAGAAAAACAATGTATTATGGAATAGTGGCAATAGCCTTTATTGTGGCTGCGACACAAATGGTTTATATGCCATTGCGGGTATGGGAATTACTAATACCTATTGGCTTTATAGCTGGCGGATACAGTGTTCCGTTTATAAAAACAACTAAAGGTTATATACGCCTTCGCGATATTTCATGGCTGAAAGTACTATGGATAGCTTTAGCTTATGCTATGCTTGCTACCTTTTTACCGGTTGCATATAGTTACTCATTCCAAGCTTTGCTGCAACCTGGGGTACAGTTTATTTTCGCGGAAAACTTTCTGTTTATTTTCGTTCTGGCCATCCCGTTTGATATAAGGGATATTAACTACGATAAAAGAAACGGAGTAAATACAATACCTGTTTTGTTAGGCGTTAAAGGTGCAATTACTGTTTGTTTTAATGTGCTTCTAATTTTTATTACCGTGGCCTGGTTTCATAATGTACTGGCCGGACTTAAAGTTTCATATGCCTTGGCCCTTAGTATTTCTGCCATTGAGGTTGCCTGCTTCACATGGTTTTCAAAACCCGAACGGCCCAATCTTTTTTTCCCGTTGGCCATTGAAAGCAGTATGATATTGCAATGGCTGCTTATATTTTGTATGGCGTATTTTGTTTAACGGGCCGTTAAGATCGGTTAACACTAAATGGAAGAACTAAAAGTCTTAAATTGTTCTATTATTAAAGCCCTCCCGACGAGGTATTAACCAACACAGCTGTTGCGGTAATGTTATTAAGGGTTCCGCCGGCACTATTGCTGTAGGCAGCGTTAATACCAAATGTACCCAGCCATACATAGTAAGTTGTTCCTTTTGTAACTGCAATTGTGCAGCTGTATGAAACAGGTAAGGCCTGCGTCATAGAAGAAGACGCAAGAACTCCCGATGTACCTGCAATAGTAGGGCTGAGAGGATTAAAACTGGTACCTGTGCCCGGTGCTGTGCCTGTAGTATTGTAGTAAATACCGAAATCAGCTTCACTATTATAAAAAGCATTGTACTGGTAGGCGCCAGTAAATGTTATTATCACTGTTCCATTTTCCTGCGGATTAAGCGTAAATACTTTTGAGGCAGTATATTCATAAAGGCCTGACGAAATAGATAATGTATTAGGAGTGGCAACCTGAGCGCAAGGCATGCTGTAATGCCAGGTAGCGTTACCTGCAGCATCTGACGTAAGAGTTTTAGCCGTGGCCTGTCCTCCATCTACCACTTGCAGGGCAACACTGCCCGGACCACCGCTATTTGAAGTAACTAGGGTTGGAGAACTTGCAGAACCGTTGCTAAAGGTTGCAGCGCCACCTGTATTGGTATTCATAGAGTTTAGTGTGGCATTAGTTCCGTTAGACGTAAGAAATAGCGCATTAGCTGAACTGCCAGGACTTGATATTTGGAACTCTGCTGCATCTCCTGATCCGGTATTTTCGCCATATATGGTTGTTCCTGATGAGCCATTAACTCCGTATACAGCCGAGGCGTTATTACTTAATGAAACCTCAACACCATTGCTCGACCCGGCATTACCAACATAAATAACAGGTGAACCGTTAGCCGGATTGCTGATCTCAAAATCTCCTGCTCTGCCACTACCAGAAATATAAGATGCCACGCCCGGACCTGTGGATGCAGCTACATCCTGAGCCTCAATTTGAGGGCCCGAACCATTGGTGCTAGCATATACTGCCGGGTTATTATTGATGCTCGAGTCGTCAAATATTCTAAAGTATCCTGCTGTTCCCAAGCCAAAATTCTCAGCATCTAAAGTTGAGTTAACGTTGTGCGCATTGATATTTACCATATAGCATCCAGGCCCCTTTGCACTGTTCTGAACATAAAGAATATCGCTGGTACTGCCTCCCGGACCGGAAGCAAAAAAACCTGCCATGCCACTACCTCCCGGATACGCGTAAATTGCAGGTCCGCTGCCCTGGGAGTATACATTTAAAGCCGGGTAATGACCTGTTGGTGCATTATATACGTTTAAAGCATACGAGGTATCTCCGCTTATTTCGACCGTAGTTTTAGGATCGCCGGGGAAACTTTGAAACAAAGCTGCTCCCGATTTGGTTGTGTCATACACCTGCAGGTTTTGAGTTCCCGCAGGCGGTATGGTTTTTCCAATGATCACATTGCCGCCCAAACCTACATTACGATTTGTTATGTCTTTGTTGTTTGGGGCTAATTGCCACCATCCTCCAACTAAAGTTAAAGGAGATACCCACGTTCCGTTACCCGCAGCATCGGACCGAAGAATATAACCTGCCGCGGGTGAATTGGTAAATTGCAGGGCATTAGTAACAAGCGAATTTGTTGTAGTAGTGCCATTTATCTGCAATCTGGAAGATGGCGTTGCAGTGCCAATACCAATATTTGCTCCATTATTATAAATATTAGAATTTATTATCCAGTTGCTGCCATTCCAGAATGGGGTTTGCCCGGCGGTGTCACCATTTTGAAGAAGCCCCGGAGGCCCTTGCACACCGCTTATAGAATATTTAGCATACATGGCAAAAGGTACCGAAACAAATTGGGTGGTGCCCATGCTTATCCAATTGGTGGCGGTACCCGCGGTATCTATATCCACTTCAAGGAATATATTACCAATGGTTGAAAAGTTAAGAGTGGACAGATTGCCCGTGCCCGAACCTATATAAGTAGTAAAGAGCCCGAATACATTGGTGGTAACAGAATTATGTACATCAATAAGTTTTATGGTACCGGTTGGGGTGCCCTGGTGAATAATAAACTTAACGCTGATGGTTTTATTACTCAGTTCAACACCGGCTGCATTGCGTGCAATAGCCTGGTAGTTTATTGAATCGGGCGCCTGGGCGTGGGTTAAATAAGCACAAGCAAGCAGGATGAAAAGCAGGGATATTTTTTTCATGAACGAAAGGATAATTTATACTTAACAAATGTATTATAAAAAAGCAAACTTAAGTAAATGCTACTTTTAACAATTAGCAAGTTGGATGTGAGAAGAAGTAATGCAGGACCAAATTAAAATACTTTGTACAGCTCCTGGCTACACTTTAACACCAATCACACAAATGTCATCTACCTGGTCAAGATTGCCTTTCCATTCTTCAAAGCGTTCATCCAGCTTTTTTTTCTGTGTATCCAGTGGCTGTTCATGAATATCGATAAGGAGTTGGCGGAAGTTACTCACCATGAATTTTCTTCCTCTTGGGCCGCCAAACTGGTCAGGGTAACCGTCTGAGGTTATATAAATGCGATCGCCTTTATTCAGTTTAACGGTATGGCTGGTGTATGTTTTTTCGTGCTGGTCATCGCTATAAGAGAAACCTATAAGCAATTTATCTGCTTTTATTTCCTGTATATTCTGATTACGTATCAGGTAAAGAGGATTGAATGCACCTGCATACTGCAATTCCATTTTTTTGGTATCAAGTATGCAAAGTGCTATATCCATACCGTCTTTGGCAGAGGTTTTGTCAAACTGGTGCAAAGTGCTTCGTACGCCTGCACTAAGCTGATCAAGAATTTTAGCAGGGTTAAGTTCTTCCATCGAATCAATGATCTCTTTAAGAAGATTGTATCCAACAAGCGACATAAATGCACCTGGTACACCATGCCCAGTACAATCAATAGCCGAAAAAATGACCTTGCCATTCTTTTCACTTATCCAGTAAAAGTCTCCGCTAACAATATCTTTGGGTTTAAATAAAACAAACGATTCCGGTAAAAGCTTGTGCATAAAACTTTCCGGAGGTAATATAGATTCCTGTATTCGTTTTGCATATCGTATACTATCGGTAACGTGCTTATAAAGCACTTCAAGCTCTTTATTCTTTACTTCGATCTCCTGCTTTTGTCTTACTACTTCCTCGGTACGTTCAATAACCTTACGCTCGAGCACCTGCTCGCTTTCATACAGATCTTTTCTCATCTTAAGCAACGAGTTACCCAACTGATCTTCGCTGCTCAAAGGTTCATAATGCGATTCAAAATTGCCTCTACCCACCTCGTTTGCAAATTCTGTGGTCCTGTCCAGGGCCTCTACAAGGTTATTCATGGCCCGGGCCATTTCACCAATTTCATCGGCGGTTTCTTTATTCCTGCCTCGCGGTAATACACCCCTGCCCATTGATATAAGCATATCTTTCAGGAACTTAACAGGTCTTACTATACTGCGCACCGTAAATATGGCAATAATGATACCGCCAATTACAAGTATAGTGCCAAGGGTTTTTACTATTCTATCCAGTGATACGAAAGAAGTGAGCATATCTGTAGTTACCGAATTTGCCGTTTCCTGCTCGGTTTCAACTATGGTTTTCAGTTTATCAACTATGGCTTTTGACTGTACGCTTATCACACCATCTTCATCCACCATAGGGTGAATAATGAAAACAGTTGCAGGATCTTCGTAGGCGGAAAAAGAATTTAATTGGGTCATGATTATCTTTTCCTGGCTGAACAGTGAATCTATCTGAACGAATACGCTATCAAGCGCCTTCCTGTTCTTTTCATCGTTCCATTTGGGTTCGTAGTCGCGCAGGGTATTGCGCAGGGCGGGGTACTGATGCTGGATAAGGTCGCGCAGTTCTTTTTTATGCGGATCGTTACTCTGGGTATAAACCCAGGTAATGGTAAGCATTTGCGAGCTTATAATGAGTGAATTAAGATCCTTTAGATAAATAACCGAAGGTGTGTATACCTCGGTAACCTTGTTGGTCTTTTCGCGGCTGCTTCTAAGTGTAATATTGGTAAGCAAAAATGCCACCAACGTAAGGAAAATGAGCACGCCGAAGCCTATACCTATTTTCCTGCCTATGGTGAAGCGAAATTTCATACCAAGTAAAAGTAATGATTACAAAAGTAACATAATTCAAAGACTACTTATTGCCGCCTTCCAGCTCTTTAAGTTTGTCTTCGTATTCCTGGAACTTTTGCGTGTCATGCAACAGGTAGTAAATACCCTCTAACCCTTTAATAGCTTCTTTTTTGCGAGGATCCAACTGATAGGTTTTTTGCATAAAAGGCAGCGACTGCATAGCCAGGCGAATAGAAGTATCCTGGGCAGCGTTCAGTTTGGATATATCCTCGTCATAATCGGTTTCGTTAATGATATAAACAGCCTGGTTATAATAAAGGATGGCAAGATTGTAGTTCGCGCTTACGTTATTAGGACTTATGGCCAACACATCGTTATATGCATTTTTGGCCGAATCTAAGAATGCTCTCTTTAATTTTGCATTAGCCGCGTGGAAGAAAAGGTAAGAGTAAAGATCTCCCAGTTTCAGATCAAACGGTATTTCAAGCGTGTTTGTATTAATGGCTGGGTCTATACGTTGCTCTGTTGCCTTAAATGAAGCAAAATACCTTTTAGCTGTGGTGTAATGCATCGAATCGAGCATGTCGCTGGCATCGTTATAATAAGTGCCAACCAAAAATTTTGCGGTTACAAGGTTGTCCTTTTTATTTGCGGCTGATGTATCTAGCTTTACTGATCTGAATAAGTCGGCAATGGCGGTATCCCTGAATTCGGATAGTTTGTTGGCCATTTCGTACTTTTTGTATAATTCCTTGTAAATAAACCCTCTAACGTACCAGTATTGTGGGTCTTTGTGGGTGCCGCTATCGGCCATAGCCTTATCTATAAATAGCTTAGCGCTATCTACATTGCCTTTGTTCACGCAATTATAGGCGTTAACAAAGTCCTGGTTCTGCGCAAACGAAACGCTTCCTGCCAGCAGCATTATAAATATAAATATGTGTTTCAGGCGTTTCATCTTTAATCAACTTTAGCTATTGCCAACGCAGATAAACTGGAGCTTACAACCAGCTTACATCTTTCCGCATTGCCTTTATTCAGTTCAAATTCCTGTTTACTATCTTTAAGTACAAAATTTATGGCGGCTCCTTTATGGGCATCGCCAACGGTTTCGGTAACCAGTAAGGTGCTGTTGCCCCTTATCTTTCTTAATATATCGGGCAGTTGGCCATTGCTCGTTTCGGGAACATATAATATATTACACTTATCAATTTCAGATGCCGATTGATAATTCTTAACCACAAATTTTTGCGATCCTGCCGTTTTTGAAGCTGCCATCTTGTTTAATTCGGCCAATAAAGCCGGACTGCCATTTACTACGCCAATTATAAAATTACCACTGCTATACTCTGTGGGCCATTCTACGTATTTGCTGAAGTTATACAAATAAACCGTTTTAATATGGGCCTCGGCCTGCTTAACGTCGGGCTGCCCCACCAAACTAATGGTTGACAACACTAAACATAAAAAGATGTATATCTTTTTCACAGATCGGGGCGTAATTATTCAGCAAATATAAAAAAGTATTGTATTATTCAGTCAAAAGATAGGCAAGAAAGTGTAAGGTAAGATGGACACAAAAAGTTCTTTAAATCATATATTTGTCAACTGAGTGTTTTACTAAAGGTATGAAAATAGCAATAATTGGAGGTGGGTTAAGCGGATCGTTGGTTGCAATGAATATGATCAGGACCAGCGATACTCCATTAACACTGTACTTATTTGAGAAGAAACAGGACCAAATGAACAGGGGTGTGGCATATTCTTCCCAATTACCTTACCAGTTGTTAAATGTAACGGTTAAAGATATGAGCCTTTTCGGAGATGATCCGGGCCATTTTGCCAAGTGGCTCGAGAAAAATGGCTACCATTCCCAGCCTTCTGATTTTGCTCCCCGGGATATATTTGGTAAGTATATTGAAGATACTTTTAAGCATGAAACCGCTAAAAAAAAGGATACAGAAGTTAAAATAATTTACCGGGAAGTAACCGGAGTAGCTAAAAATAAAGGCATTTATAAAGTATCGTTCGGAAACGGAGAGCATATAGATGCCGATAAAGTGGTGCTGTGTACAGGCAATTTTCCTCCCGGTGATGTGCCGGGTTTGCCCCAGCAGATAAAGGAAAGCAAAAATTATATAAGCCACCCCTGGGGCGGCTTTGATGTTAACTCGGTTCCGCAAAAAAATGATATTTTGATGGTAGGAAGCGGGCTTACCATGATCGATCTTGTATTGTCGCTTCATAAAAACAGGCACAAGGGTAAAATAACGGTAATATCACGCAGGGGCCTGTTGCCTTTGCCACATGGCGATGCGCCTGACTATACACCCGCTCAGGGTCCTGATTTAAAAAATGCTACCGCTACCTCTTTACTCGATTGGGTAAAAAAAAGCGTTATAGAAGCCAACGCAATGGGTAAAAATTGGCGCAGTGTTATTGATGCCATAAGGGGGCATATACCCGAAATGTGGAATGCGTTATCTATTGAAGAAAGGAAAAGGTTTATGCGTCATTTAAGGCCTTTTTGGGAGATACATCGTCATAGGATACCGGGTGAGAGCATTGCCATATTAAAAAAGATGGAGCAGGAGGGAAGTTTAACCTTTTTGGCCGGCAGATTGCAAACAGGAGAATTAGTGGGAGATAAGGTTAAAATAACCTACAGATGCAGGAACAGCAATATAAACAAGCATGTAACGGTAGACAGTATTGTGAATTGTACCGGCCCCGAGACAGAGTACCGAAAACTACGCTCGCCTTTATACCAAAGCCTTGTAGAACATAAATTGGCTCAAACCGAACCATTATCGCTTGGCTTGCTTGCCACTACCGAGGGGTTTATTATAGATGCGAGTGGGAAGGAAGACCGCAATATGGCCGTAGTAGGGCCGCCCGCCAAAGGCATATTATGGGAATGCACTGCACTTAGAGAAATAAGGCTACAGGCTTTAAAATTAAGTGAGGCTATACTTGATTAGCTCCGGCCCCAAATAGCCTTCTTAACATTTAATAGTAAGTTTCAAAGCCTCTTGAGGTGTTTGGGGCAAACAGGTATTGAATGATAATTTATTAGTGAGCCACTACACAACGGCTTGTAAACTGTTGCCCGCTTTCGTTACTTGCAGTAATAAAGTAGATACCACTACTAAACCCCGACATGTCAACAGGGATATAACTGGTAGCCTGCTGAGCCATTAAGGACTGTGTTTTAACAATTTTGCCCATGCAATCGGTAACCGTTATTACACTGGCAGAGCCTATCGCCGAGTGATAGAGGATGGTTCCTTTACCGGATACCGGGTTCGGTTCAATGATTAAACTGTTACCTAATGCGGTTACATCTACAGCTGCAGGGGCTGAATAGGTGTAGTGACCATCATAGTCTGTTTGTTTAAGCCTGTAATAAGAAACACCTTGCAAAGGTTCGTTATCCATTGTATTGTAATATAAGGTAGTAGTG
>Ga0206806_1075_pt2 | contig 17455 bp, 20 predicted proteins | sample Alteio_BWOrgCont_60_FD_152911 | JGI IMG/M metagenome (GOLD analysis project Ga0206806, IMG submission 152911) | Enriched cells from forest soil in Barre Woods Harvard Forest LTER site, Petersham, Massachusetts, United States -... | ecosystem: Environmental > Terrestrial > Soil > Temperate forest >... | reverse complement strand
ACTGTTTTCATTTCTCCTGTTGCAGGAGCTGAGATCACTACACGCTTAGCACCTGCCTTGATGTGGCCTTCTGCTTTTTCTTTATCAGTAAAGAAGCCGGTACATTCCAGCACTACATCCACATGATGCGCGCCCCATGGAATTTGAGCCGGGTCTTTCTGCGCATATATCTTTATTTCTTTACCGTTTACACTGATGGAATCATCACCATGTTTTACATCCTGGCCAAAACGCCCCTGGGCTGTATCATACTTCAGCAGATGAGCCAGTACATTTGGCTTTGTCAGATCATTGATCGCTACTACTTCAATGCCTTCCATATTGTATATCTGGCGGAAAGCAAGGCGGCCTATACTAATGACCAGAACACACTTGATGCGCCACACCCCAAGGGTGACCTTCGCCGCGCACGTGCCGCTGCAGAAAACATTGTGCCTAATTCTACCGGTGCTGCAAAAGCAATAGGCTTGGTATTACCGGAGCTGAAAGGCAAGCTGGATGGCTCTGCACAACGCGTACCTACAGTTACAGGTTCACTCACCGAACTGACTGTTATCCTAAGTAAGAAAACTACAGCAGAAGAGATCAATGCAGCTATGAAGGCTGCATCTAACGAAAGCTTCGGATACAATGAAGATGAGATCGTGAGCAGCGATATTATTGGCACTCACTTTGGTTCTTTATTTGATGCTACCCAGACGAAAGTTATGACCGTAGGTGATCATCAGTTAGTAAAGACGGTAAGCTGGTACGATAACGAAATGAGCTATGTAAGCCAGCTTGTACGTACCGTTCATTATTTTGCAGGTTTGATCAAGTAGAATAATTATAGTTATATTGTAATATAAAAAGCTTCCATAACGGAGGCTTTTTGTATTTTTAATGTAAATTTGCATCATGGCACAAGCGGAATTTGATCAGTTGCTTGGACGGATAACTATTAATCCAGGCATTTTTGGTGGAAAACCTATAATAAGAGGATTGCGGTTTCGTGTAGATGTATTAGGAATGATGGCCGGTGGAATGACAAAGGATCAAATACTGGAAGAGCATCCTATTCTTGAAGATGGCGATATTACGGCATGTCTTTTATATGCTTCAATGATAGTAAACAACACCGCAGTTGTTCATGCCGCATAAAATATTACGCAACTGGACTGACACTCACCTTTCTACGGCAATTGCGAAATGGCTGAATGAACAATTTGATGTCGGAGCAACGTCGTTTTATAAATTGTTTTTTCATCCAGAATCAGATTTCAACATTTTTATGAAAGCTAAAGAGAATGGTGTAATTTTTATTACTAAGGATAAAGACTATATAAATTTACTGGCTGCCTTTAAAGCACCACCATATATAATACTGCTTAGATCAGGAAATCTTTCTAATGCAGAATAAAACAATTGTTATCGAAATCTTTGCAGAAATGCCTCGATTTAATTTTAAAACATAATTATCATATTGTAGAATTAATCTAACATGTCCAGATTTTCATCCCACAATTTCAAAGACCAGAAAGCGCTGATACGCGTAGACTTTAACGTGCCTGTCAAGAACGGTACCATTACTGATGATACACGGATAAGGGGAGCCATACCTACTATCAAAAAGGTACTGACGGATGGCGGCAGTGTGATCCTGATGAGCCATTGGGGCCGGCCGCTAAAGGATATAGAAAAGAAGCCTAACCTCACGCTGGCCGATTTTTCTTTGAAACCTGTGGTAGCGCATCTCGCCCAGCTATTGGGCACAGAAGTGCAATTTGCTGATGATTGTATCAGCGCTGATGCCGTTACAAAAGCAGGGAACCTGAAACCAGGACAGGTATTACTATTAGAAAACCTTCGTTACTATAAGCAGGAAGAAAAGGGAGATAAGGATTTTGCTGAAAAGTTGTCAAAGCTGGGTGATGTATATGTGAATGATGCCTTCGGCACTGCGCACCGTGCGCATGCTTCAACAGCAGTGATTGCACAGTTTTTCCCCGGCGACAAAAAAATGTTTGGCCTGCTCATGGAAGGCGAGGTACTTGCCGCCGAAGAAGTACTGCATAACAACAAGAAACCATTTACAGCAATCATTGGCGGTGCCAAGGTTTCTGATAAGATACTAATCATTGAGAACTTGCTTGAAAAAGCAACTGATATTATTATAGGTGGCGGCATGGCATATACTTTCTTTAAAGCGGAAGGTGGCCAGATAGGTAACTCTCTTTGTGAAGATGACCGCCTGGATATGGCTGTTGCATTGCTTAAAAAGGCGCAGGATAAAGGGGTATGTATTCATCTGCCTGCAGACAGCATTATTGCAGATAAGTTTGCAGCTGACGCCAATACTTCTTCGGCGCTCAGCAATGACATACCTGTAGGATGGATGGGGCTTGATATTGGACAAATGGCTATTGCCCAGTTTACGAAAATCATTAGTGAGTCAAAGACAATACTGTGGAACGGGCCAATGGGTGTATTTGAGATGGATAAGTTCCAGCATGGTACAAAGGCTATTGCAGAGGCCGTGGTAGCAGCTACAGAAAAAGGTGCTTATTCATTAGTGGGCGGCGGTGATAGTGTAGCAGCAGTAAACAAATTTCACCTTGCCGATAAGGTAAGTTATGTATCTACCGGCGGTGGTGCAATGCTGGAATACTTTGAAGGCAAGGAACTTCCGGGAATTGCAGCGATAAAGGATTAATATTCGTCAATAATAAATGCAAAAGCCATGCACTGCATGGCTTTTGCATTTATACAATGCCAGATCTACGAGTTGATCACATTTTTATAGTTCGGGTTCTTATTTCTCAGGTCATGGCCACCTTCCAATATCGATTTTATATTGGCATGATAGAAGGTCCAGCCGGTGGAGCAGCCTATATGATAGTTTACCTTGCCGGCCTCATCGGCAGGTATCTGGTCCTGGGTAAGTATCATTTCAGTAACATTATCCTCTGGCTGGCGTAGTTGAATAGTAACAACTCCTGCTTGACCAAAAACAAACTGGAACCTGTCTTTGCCGTTAGCCTCCGTAACTTCGCCTTGCTCGGCTGTCGTGTCTGGGTGTCCGTGCCACAGCCAATCATAAGTATCGCCTTTTTGTATCTGCTCATTAGCCGGCCTTATAGTGCCCCCGGGTGTTTTAAATTCCGCTTTGCGAAGGAACCAGCTTTCCAGGTTTGCCCTCGTTGTCCATGCATCATACACTCGTTGCATCGGTACATTGATATAGATCTTTTGGGAGAATTTACTCCAGTCGTAGGTTGACATGATTTTCAAATTGAAGGTGAAAGATCAAAAAATACACGCGGTTTTCGTGACACTAATTTCTATCATAAATATACTAAGTATAAAGTACCTGTATGTTATTTTACAAGCATTAGTTTGAACCCTGCCTGCCAGTTGATCCCGGGCATGGGGCGTTCTGCAACTACCTGGTATTGTTCGTTCCAGATATTATTGCATTGGCCGGTCAGTTGCAATGAATGGTGGCAGATCTCTGTATTATACATCAGCTGTAAATTTCCTGTTTGATAGGGTAGCAGGTATTCAGATTCATCAGTGGTGATAAAACGATAGCCGGTATAGGTATGATTATAATTGAAAGTCAGCTTTTTAAAAGTAAAACCAATATTTGCCTGCCCGTTGTATCGCGGTGTGTATGGGATCTGTTTCCCTATACTGCCGTCATTATATATATAACTGTTAACGGTTGTAGCAAGTACATAAGAAGTATTTATACCCAAATGAAATTTCCATTTCCCAGCCTGGTATGTCAGGTAGTTCTCTGTTTCCACTCCCCGGCTATGTACTTCAGCAATATTGTGCGGGGTCCATATAGCACCGCCCAGCCATAATATCCAGTTGTAAATATCACGGTTGAATGCAGACAGATCTTGATAAATCGTAAAATCACCCGACTTTACTTTTACGGTATACCCGGCATCTTCACTCCATCCCTGCTCAGGCAATAGGTTTGGGTTACCTCCCGGATCATAATATAATTCATTAAGTGTGGGCGCACGGTAAGTGCGCTGTGCATTAGCTCTAAGGGTAAACCAATCAGTTACAGCGAATGAAGCATCTGCACCGGGCAGTGGTATACTTTGGTTATTTATTACCTCGGCGCGGCCATTAGCAGATACATCAAGCCTGTTTTGAAAGCACTTGTAGTCATAGGCTGCCGCAAGCGCTATTTTGTCTTGTTGCTTTGTTGTGTTACTGTCCGGCAGGTTTATCCAGGAAATTTGGACGGGTATGAATACAAGCAATTGCCCGTATTGGTAAAATTGTTTTCTCCATCCTGCTTCCTGGTAGTATTGATAAGCAGTATTATTCGTGTTTAGCATTATCGCATCATCGCTATACTGAACATTGTCACGGATAAAAGATGATTTCGCATACCATATGCTGCTGCCGGTTTGTTTGTTCCAGTCGGCGAGTAATCTAAGTGAGCCATCCAATTCATTTTTAACGGAATAGGTTTCAAAAAGTGCAGGGGGTATTTCCCGGTTATATTGCTGGTACCAGGCAGAAATGCTCAGCACATTGCGGTCGCTTATCTTATAGGCTGCCTGTAGAAGTGCTGCTGCACTTTGCAGGTGGTCATTGGCCATTTTTACTTTATCTCCATAAGCATTGGTGTAATAAAAATTATTCAGCGCGGTCTGCACAAATACATTGCCCGAAAAATACCAGCGTTTATTGGCTATGCTCCCTTTGAGTCCACCAAGGTATTGACTGAAGCTACCCATGCCCCCGCTAACGGATAAAGAATGCTTTTCGGTATCAAATACCGGGGCGTCATTTTCTATCAGTAAAGCGCCACCCACATTTCCGCTGCCCCAAAGAGCTGCCGAGCCACCATAAACAATATTTACTTTGTTCATGAAAAGGACCGGCAATGTGGATACGTCTGCAATTCCTAATGCTGCATTTTGTATAGGCACCCCATTCCACAGTACTTCAGACTGTGCTGCTGATGAACCCCTGAAATTAAGTGTGGCTAGCCCATTGAATCCATATGATTTCACAAATACCGGCACCTGTTGTGATAGCAGGCTCGCCATATTCTGTAACTGGTACTGCTGTAGTGTAGCGCTATCTATGGTTTTAACTTTCTGCCCCGGTGAGAAATCATTTAGCCGTACATCACCTGATACTTTATGTTTACCTTTTACTTTGATCTCGTTAAGTGTGGTATCCTTTGCTATCTGGGCGGATGCGCTACCGGTAAAAATAACCAGACCCCACACTAGTAGCAGAAGTGGATACAGAAGTGTTTTTATGAGGTTCTTTCTTTTCAAAATATAATACTACTATAGGCAGATATACCTGGAACAAACTCTTTTCAAACCAAACCTACTCATCAAAATAAAAATGCCCCGGCCCTACACCTACATCGAACGATGCTGTCTGTGTGCCATCTGGCTTATAAACATATACACTGCCTTTCTGGATGAAACCTTTTGGGTCACCTACGTATATATACCCGGTCAGTGGGTCTATGCCTACCGCATAGAAATATTGATTCTGCGCTGCCTGTAAAAAAGGTATTGATGGTAGTATTGTATCATAAATGCCCATCCTGTATATTCCGTTATTGGTGGTTCCGCCGTCATAATTTGCTTCTATAAAGTATAAAGTATCCTTTGTATTATTGAATACTGGCTTTAGCGGATATACTGCGGATGGGAAATTGTATGCCTGTAGTATATTTCCGGTCGATGGGTCTATCCGGGTAAGGGCTCCGGTCCGTTCCGGTTCATATCCGGATAATACCCACAACATCTGGTCTTTATCAAGCAGTACCTCCTGTGGTGCATAGCCGGCTACTGTCATACTATTAGTTGCTTGCCCGGTACTGGTATTTATCTCAAATATCTTATTGTCGGTCGTATCCCAGGATCCGGTAAAAACATTGTTGAAATACATACACATGCCTTCAGCACTCTTACCCGGCATGGTTATGGTGCCGGTTACCTTCATCGCCTGCGGATCAATGATATATACCTCGTTGCTGTATAGAGTGGACACATATGCCACGGTGGGGCTAACAGGTAAAATATACCGTGGTTGGGGGATATTCAGAGTAGCAGCTAAAACCCGGTTATTTGCATTCAATACTACTACCTTATTAGAATTGTTCACACAGAGGAAAAGCTTATCACCAATGTGCTGCATGCTTTGAAAAACATCACCGAGCGGTTGGTTGTTGGCCATTTTATAGAGATCACCATATACGCTGTCTTTTGATGGCTGAAAGGCGTAGAGTGTTGCATCACCATTGCCATAATTACCTTCACATACTACATAGATGTTGCCCGTTGCTCCCGGAGTGATATTTGGTACAGCAACAGGTTTATCCTTCATGCATGCTGCTATGCAGCAATACAGAAGCAATATCAGCGTTTTATGACCTTTTCTATCCATTTGTTTCCATTAGCATCATGCAAAACCAGGTAGTACATCCCGGCAGGATATTGAATTACTGATAGTTCAGTTAAGTTTTGAGCTAAAGGAACCTCTCTGACAACAGTTCCTGTCAGTGTGGTCAGTGTCGCAGATAACCCTTCCGGCCGGGTACCTTTTATTTCAATGGTCACCTTATCAGTTGCAGGGTTAGGGTATAGGCTCACGGAAACATTATCTGTCAATGTTTTCACATTGGTAAACCCAACCTCGTTTATTACACCCACTGCATCAAGGTCAAAACCACAGGATGGGTATGGGGTAGGATAGGGGTCATTAACTATCCTGCCGGCACTATCGAATGTCGAATGGTCGCTTATATCCCCTATAACGTCAACAATACGCACATGGGTGATGTTATTGATATCAAGCCCGGGAGTACCTGCGAGTTCATCCAGGTCAAACGGAGTGCCATACATGGCAATATAACTACCTGCCAGGTTATTAAGGTTATTGGCATAGATATAGGAGTCATTATCTATCTGCACATTATCTGGGGTAAGAGAGGTGGCCGGGAAACGAGTGTAGTTTATGCCATCAGAGCTTACCTCTACAAATCCTAATTCTAAGAATGCCTGTGAATCATTTGATGGGTTAAGAAACCCATTTTCAAAAACTGCAAGATCAGGACCCGGACCATTAAAGATAGGGTTTGCAAATGTTACCACTGCTATGCCGCTATCCCCCAGGCTTACCGTAAGGCCATCTGCCGGGCCTATAGCTGCCATGCTATCGCCGGCTGATGCAAGGCCCAATGAAGGCTCAGCAATATTCATACAACCCCGATAGATGGTACACTGTGTAGCCCAGCTTTCAAACAGGCTGCTTGTAGCAGATATAGCTGTACTTCCGGGTAAGCCGGCTTGCGACGCATATTGAGCCTGCGCGGAATAACAAACTAACCCTAAAAGCAAAAAGATAAAAGCCTTCATAATGTACATATAGAAATACTACGTTCTTCAGGAACGATGTATTGTTTACTCTTTTACAAACCTCATCTGTGCAGATCCGCCATTCCCTGCCAATTGCAACAAATAGGTGCCTGCGGGTAATGTTGCTGTATTGATCTCTATATGGTTAGTTGATGTATTGTAGTTGCTGATCACCTGTCCTGTCATATTTATAACACTGATCTGCTGTACAGAATTGTCGATTATATCCACATAAAGTATATTCGTAGCAGGGTTTGGATATACCTTTGCTATAGCATTTTTTGCTACCTGGTTTACGCCTGCATCAGTTTCGTTGGTAGTGAAATTATCCATGCAAAAGTAAGACGGCGTATTCATGCCAAATCCACCGGCGGTGTCAGTAGAGCTAAGTGAGAATTGCAGGCTGTCTACATGACCAAGAGGTAGTAAATTTACCCATTCCCATGTTCTTACTATATAATTCAATGAGCTATCTGCAAACCGAAAATCAGCAAGGTAGAAATTAACACTATCCGTGGTCAACACCCCGCCGCTATATCCCTTGATGGTCAATAAAAACCAGTCGCTGTCATGAAATGCACGGGCAGGGTAGTAACCTTCTTTCATCGCATTGTAGGCATAGGTACTGTTAGTTACATAAAATCCACTAACAGGCTTCCCGATAGCAGCACCCGTAAGGTTCATATTTATTGAATCTCCAAAGGTTACCGGATTGCTGACCCAGGCTACCGCATATTGTGCTGACCCACCATAACCTATTGCTGTTTTTGCAGAATATTGATTCATATATCCACTGGTCACACTATCGGTCCAGTTTGAATACGAGAACCCAGATTCCCAATAGCCTCCGCTTGCTGTATCATAATAGCAAGGAAAATAACCAAGGCCGTCTGTAAAACCTACATCTGTAAGGGCTGTACCGGAATAGTTTATGTAAGATGTATCCGGTTTTGACAAAGTTAGGTCGTCAAATGTGGCTATTGTCTGAGACTTAGCTGCTGTACTGAGTACAAGAGCTGAAAATAAGATAGTAAATGTGCGCATATATAAATTGGTTTTTAAAACAATTTTCATAATGCAGCAACGGGAAAATCAGATACAGAAAAATGCGGGAATTACCCCACGTTTATCTCACCTGTGCTTTTGGTCCCGAAAGCAGCGATAAGTACTCTCCGATAGATATCGGTACAAAGGCAGGTCTTCTGACTTACTCCACCTTTTTGCGGCCTTCCCGTCCCGAAATTTCGGGGCAGTGGCAATCAGGAAGCAAAAAGGCTTTTAGCGGAGCTAACAGCATCGGGTAATGTCCGGGATTCTCACCCGGTTCCCTTTTCATCCCGCCGAAGCGGGAACCTATGTACTGCAAATGTAGGAAGGAAAATTTAATAATCCGGAGATTTTTTGACAGGCAATAGAATACAGGTCAGAAGATCAAAAAATGCAGATATTTTTACGTCCCTGAGATCATACATAACTGCCATGGACCAAACTTTCATAAAAGAGACATTTGACAAACTGGATTTTACATCATCTCCATTCGCAATAGGTGATTACGAAAACTGCACATTCACCAACTGTGATTTTTCTGGCACCGACCTCTCTGAAATTAATTTTTTAGCCTGTAAGTTTTTTAGCTGCAATTTGAGTTTAGCCGGTTTGCATAAAACAGTTTTAAGAGAAGTACAATTCAAAGATTGCAAAATGCTTGGGCTTCGTTTCGATAACTGTAACAAGTTTGCGATGTCAGTAGGCTTTGAAAACTGTATCCTCAACCACTCATCTTTTTACCAAACGAAACTCAAGATGACAGTTTTCAAAAAATCATTTTTGCACGAGGTCGATTTCACACAATGCGACCTCACTGCCGCAGTTTTCGATCTTTGTGATCTTGCCGGGGCCACTTTTGATAACACAATAATTGAGAAGGCAGATTTTCAGACCTCTGTTAACTATTCTATCGATCCGGAGTTGAACAAAATAAAGAAAGCAAAATTTTCACTGACAGGAGTTGTTGGGCTATTGAATAAATACGACCTCGATATAAACACTGATATTTAACTGCGTACAGTCCGGTTTACTTTCTTCGTACCATAGCGATACTTAATTTACCGATCTCTTTGAAAGTTTGAAAATTTAAAGGGAATTCGAAGATGACATGCAGCATGCTTAAGAAGTAAAGCACGGCAAGACCCGTAATATAGCTCGTAAAATAAAGTAGCACAGACAGTATCCATAGAATGAGCACTAAAGCTAAAGACCGCTTGGGTACCTGGTGCCACTTGATGACAGATGTTTTACTGAACCAGTTAAGATAATGATAGGTATATGCAAACGCAATGAACCTCATGACCAGTATACCAATATGGGAATAATACAGGTCATTTCTTGACGGGTGCTGGTGTAGAAATACAGCGAATAGCTGTGCATTCACCCTCGAAAAACCTGCATCATAAGCGCTGGTTATGTTGGTTCCGGAATTATTTACCGGGTGGCGATGTATAAGGAATAATGCCACCGAGCAACTAATGAACACGATCAATGATAAAATACCTGAAACGCTTCGGCCCTTTAATGCCCCTACCAGTATGAATGCCCCGGTAAATATAAATACATGAATGAGGGTAGGTACGAATAATGCAAATAGTATGGTAATGAATAGATGTTCCCTGAAAACAAAACCAATGATAAATGCAAGGGCTATAGCTATAGCCCTCATATAGCCGTTCCGGACAAATACCAGCACTGCCGCCACCGCAAATGAAACAAATACCATGACCCTGCCCGCTTCCTTTACGTGAATATAAAGGGCGTTCGATGAGAGGTCAGTCTGCCCGGAAAGGTTATAATAAACCCTTAAAAAAGCTGGAGAAAGAATTACCAGGGACAACAGGGCCAGGACAAAATAGTCTCTTTTACCCGGGAAAAAATATTGGCGTTTATGAAGCCAGGAAAGCTCTGTGAGATAATGTAAAGGTCCCAGTATCACATATGAGAACAGGAATAGCTCGAACGGCAAAAATAGGGCCACGATACCGGCAAGTATCATAAGACCTATGTTCATATAATTTACCTGGTCTGTTGTCACGCTTGGTATATGAGCTTTTATATAAACGTCCGGAATGAGTTAATTATTTTGCTAAAATGCGCTGGCGGTTTGCCTCATATAAGATCATACCTGCTGCCACAGATACGTTCAGCGAATCAAAATTGGTAACCATAGGTATCCGTATCAGTTGGTCAGCCCGTTTCAAAACTTCCTTGCTTATGCCGGTATCTTCAGCTCCCATTACAATAGCCGTAGGTATTGTAAGGTCACTTTCGTATACCGGGATACTGCCCTTCATTTGTGTGCCTAATATCTGTATGCCATTCAGGCGCAGTACGTCCATTGCCTGCTGCACGGAGGGTGTACGGCAAAGGAGTATTTTTCTAAGTGCCCCTGCTGATGTCTTTACTGCTTCTTCGGTCAGTGATGCGGCATGTGAAGTCGGTAATATGATACCCTGCGCGCCACAACAAAGTGCACTCCGGGCTATAGCCCCTACATTTCGCACATCGGTTATTCCATCCAGCAGCAGGAATAAGGGCACTTCTCCTTTTTCAACCACATAGGATATGCCTGCCTGCAGGTCTATGTATTGCAATAGCGACGTCCATGCCACAATGCCCTGGTGCTGGGCCTTGGTCATATGATCCAGCTTTTCTACTGGCACCTGGCTTATTGGGATATTAAGTTCCCTTGCCCGTTGTTTTATAGTATTGATATCGGTACCATTGGCGGTACGAAGCAAAAATATTTTTTCAATAGCGGTTCCCTGTTCTAATGCTTCCAATACAGGTTTACGGCCAATGAGTAAAGGGAGGGATGGCGCAGCTTTCATATGTTTATTTTTCTCGAAAATAATCGTTGTCAAAATATTTTACTTCAGATGTGTCTTTAAGAGTCACATCTATATTATAGTCAGTCACATAGTGGGATAACTGTTTGCAATCAATAAGCACGATTTTTGTTTAAATTGTTCACTTAGAGCCGTATTAATATCTGTCATTTTATGCGCCTTCCTATCGGAGATTAATTTAAGAAGAGGAATTTGTAAATCTTGAAAATCAGGTATTGGCATTATAGTTCTTTCGTTAAAGGTAACATTGAATTATAGAATTTTACAAAAATCTAAAAAGTAAGTAAATTTGTACTAGATAATGTCATCAGCAGGAAGCAAGTCACAATTCAGGTACCCGACAAGAAATATTCTTTCTTCATAGAATTAGTTAATAGCCTTGGTTTTGCAAAAAAGTAAATATAGACCGCGAGCCTGATAAAGAACAAATATTAGCTGGTATCAAAGATGCTATAGAAGAAGTAAAACAAATAAAAGCCGGTAAGAAAAAAGGTATACTACTTAAAGATTTTTTGAATGAGTTATAAGATAGTTGCTATAGCTAACTTCCTTACTGAAGCTAAAAGACTTATTTAAAAATATCCATCGTTACAACGCGAAATTGCAGCGCTTGGTGAACAGTATCATTAAACCCTACTCTTGGAACATCCGTTGGTAAGGGATGTTATAAGATTCGTCTTTCAATAGTATCTAAAAGGAAAGGAAAATCTGGTGGCGCCAGAATAATTATCTGCATTTTTGTATCAGAGGCCACAGTTTTTCTACTTTCAATTTATGTTAAATCGGCAAAAAACAGTATTTCTAATAAGGAATTAAATGACCTTATGAATCTTATCTGATTTTCAATATAGCTTATCCCATATTATGAAACACATGCTGCACATCATCATCCTGCTCTAAGCGCTCTATCAGCTTAAATACGTCTTCCGATTGCTCTTCACTTATTTCAATAGTATTTGCTGGCAGCCATTCCAGTTCTGATGATATAATGGTAATCCCTTTTTCTTCCAGTGCTTTTTGCATATTGCCAAAGTCAGTAAATCCACATCGCACTACTACATTCCCCTCGCTGTCTTCACCTACTTCTTCCAGCCCGTAGTCTATCAGCTCCAGTTCCAGGTCTTCCAGGTTTACTCCTTCCGGCTTCACCTTAAAAACACCCAGGTGCTTAAAGAGAAATGCTACGGAGCCGCTGTTGCCCAATGTGCCACCGCCTTTATTGAAATGGGAACGCACATTAGCTACTGTGCGTGTTGTATTATCAGTAGCAGTTACTACCAGCACAGCAATACCATGAGGCGCATAGCCTTCATAAAGTACCTCATCATAGTTGCTGGTATCCTTGCCCATCGCATTCTTAATAGCGGATTCTATACGGTCTTTCGGCATATTGAAAGACTTCGCATTTTGCATCACGCGGCGCAGCATCGGATTGGTATCAGGCTCTGGGCCACCTTTCTTTACTGCGATGGCTATTTCCTTACCCACGCGGCTGAACTGCTTCGCCATACGGTCATACCGTGCAAACATTGTCGACTTCCTTACTTCAAATATCCTACCCATATTATTTTTTAAGTGTATTCAGGCTCAGGGCGCAAAAATAAGAATAGTTTTTTTAGTACCCCGTATATAAAAGAAAAAAACAGGAAGTTATTGCTCCCTGTTTTATATTAAAATCAATTGGTTATATAAAAAATGGCAGAATCCTAAAACTTAACGATCAGGTAGAAAGCTACAGGAACAGTAAAAGTCCCTTGTGAAAGAGTAGGATTTGTGACAGTCTCTGTAGTTGATGTAAAGGATTGCCCGGATAATGGATCAACAGTAGGTTCTGTTATGTCTATTGTGTTTTTTTGTTTACCGGTCGTATAATAAAAACTCGTTTCCGTACCTATCAGTACATGTTCTGAAACACGAAATCTTAGCCATGCCATTGGTCCGCCGCCATAACTGGAACTTACTGTCTTATTAACTGTGGTAACCGTATCAGTTGAAGAAACCGTACTGCTGGTATTGTCATTATTGGTATTGTATAGAAAATCCAGTCCCGCACCAGCACTCCACTTCGATGATAATTTAAATGCTTTCTCAATCCCTATACGGAATTGCAGGTCATTTAATTTTGTTGTTGCGGCGGTAATACCATCATTAGTTGATGTTGAAGCATAATTGTAACCAACACCAGCGCGAAGGCCCCAACCGGTTTTTTTCATATTAATATTGTAAGTCAGCAGGTAAGGGTTAGCGATAGGAGTAGTCGCACTATTATTAAAATTAAATACCTGCCTTATCAGGTCATTCATTTGTACACCGATATACTGATCCATCGCAGGGTCTTTTTTTGAGTCAGGGCCATCAGTTTGAGCAAAAGAATTTACTATACATCCTACCGAAAGGATGGTTACCAGCATGATTTTTTTCATTCTTTTAATTTACTTTAAATGGGTTAGAGAATTTAGGGTCAGTGATCATTGAATAATCAGTAAGAGTACCCAAAAAGGCTATTATTGCTTGCCTGTCGCCATCAGGTATATTTACTTGTTGTGGATTGCCCTGCCCGTCCATCAAACGAGAGTCGAGATTTGGGCTCTTCATAACGCCGCTGCTGTAATGATCTAATACCTGGTCCAAAGTAGTGAATCTTCCATCATGCATATATGGCCCGGTTACTGCTACATTCCGCAGATCGGGAACTTTAAATTTACCATAATCAGTAGAAAAACCGGTCACTGTTCCGCGGCCAAAATCGGTATATGTTGCATCAAGCCCGTTGTCCAGGAACACAGTAGAATCAAAACTGCCACCACCGTATCCGCTACTGCCGCCACCACCGTTATTATGACAGCTGCCGCAATTATACTTACTGTCAAAAAGGAACTTCCCTTCAAGTTCCTGTGCAGTAAGCACAGATGTATTGCCGGCATTAAACTGATCAAGTCGTGTATTATCCGATGTTATTGCCTCCATGAAAAGTGCTATTGCGGATGAAATGCGGGTAGAAGTTATATTGTTATCCCCATAAGCTGCAATAAACAACTTGCTGTAGTAGGGCAATGATGCCAATTTTCCAGTCAGTGATGTTGAGTCAACTATCCCCATTTCCACATGGTTGGTCAGTGGCCTTAACGCTAAATTCCTGATATTGTTCTCTCTCCCATCCCAAAAGAAACTACTTGACCCACCTTCATCTGTAATGGCTATGGTATTTCTTTTAGTAGGCAGTCCTTGAAAACCACTACTGAGCGCAGCATTATCAGCAAACGCAAGCGCTTGTTTATGACAGCTGCCACATGATACTGCATTATTTACTGATAAGTGTGTATCATAAAAAAGCACCCTGCCAAGGGTAGCTACATTGTTTGGACTGCCAACAATAGTATCCGGTATACTGTTTGGAAAATAGTTATAAGGTGTTGCTGGTAAGTCAAGTGAAACCGTGCCGCCACCAACTACATTTGAGCTTTTTTTGCAGGAATAAACTACTGCCACTAAGCTGATAATAGAGAAAAGAAAAAATATCTTTTTCATAGGAACTTATTTATAAGTGAATTAAAGATAATTAATTGTAATAGTAAAAATACTATTTTTTTTACAATTACAAGACATTTTTATTTACAATTTTGGCACATATATGGCAAATTTATCTTCAAACGCGGGTTCCGGGAAAATATTGTGCACATCCCATGCCTGCGTTATCTTTTTCAGGCCGGAATCATTGATCTCTTTTGTAAGGTCACCGCCTTTCAGGCATATCAGGCCATTAGGTAGCTCATCACTTTTCTGGCCTTTCCTGATGATCGGGTTGATCCAACGCCACAGATCACCCAAAGGCGCCACCGCACGCGATACAGCATAGTCAAATGTTCGCCCTTTTATTTCTTCAGCCCTTGTATGCACTGCTGTAACATTTTTCAAGCCTATAGCATCTGCTACTTCCTGTACTACTTTTATTTTCTTGCCAATACTATCTGCCAGCAGAAAATTTACCTTCGGAAAAAAGATAGCTAATGGTATACCGGGAAACCCGCCGCCGGTGCCAATATCTATGATCTCTGCTCCATTATCAAAGTTGCAAAGAACCGCAATAGCCAATGAATGCAATACATGCCGCTCATATAATGAGTCAATATCTTTTCGGGATATCACATTTATCTTTTCATTCCATTCTTTATACAAGCCTTCCAGTTGCTGCAATTGCGCTGCCTGTTCGTTTGTAAAATCAGAGAAGTACTTTAATATTATTTCCAATTTTTTTTGTTTTTCCAGGTTATGTAAGGAAAGAATGCAAAGTTATACACCATCCAGCCTATATCGAATAAAGGGAATAAAAAAAGTAATCTTTGTTCCCGTATTTTTATTGCCGTCACAAACCATATGAACCAATACACAACACACCGTATACTCATCACAACTAATAGTGCTTTCCATTGATAAAGCGCAAGCAAAGGAAAAAAACAGAGCCATAATAATGCATGTGACCCACCATACAATCCCAACAACCATTTTGTTTCCTCTCGATAATATTTTCCTGTGGACAGATGTCTCCTTTTTTGCGCCATCCATTCTCTGAAGTTGTTTTTCCCGTCAGTAATGGTGAAGGCATTCTTATCAGCCACAATAGCAGTGTTGTTTGCATTTCCGGCAATTGCTACTAGCAGGTCATCATCCCCTGATGGTACCTTGTTCCATATATCGTCAACTGCAGCTCTTTCTATTATATCTTTTGTGCAAGCCATGTTTCTGCCCACTCCCATATATGGCCGCCCTGCCAGCGAATAAGTACTGTATTGAAGAAAGGTATGCAGCGTTTCCCATCGTATAAAAGCATTCAAAATACCACCGGTTGCTCTGTACCCCCCATATCCCGCCACTATTTCTTTCCCTTTCGAAAGTGGCCCGGTCATCAGTGCCAGCCATTGGTCACTCGCCGGGGCACAGTCAGCATCTGTGAGCAATAGCCACGAATTGTTGGCATAGGATATACCTTTGTTCAGGGCAAATTTTTTACCCTGTAGGTCACGAGTTATACCCTGCGGTATGACAATATCCCAAAGATGATCATATTGCAGTTCTAATGCACTCAATACCTGCTCTGTATCATCAGTAGATGCATCATTTACTACAATTACTTCATATAAAGGAAGACCCGCTTCATTATTATATCTTTGCTTCAGGATCGCGGGGAGGTTCTTTTTAAGATTGGTAGCTTCATTCTTTGCGCATATAATAATGCTCACGGGTTGCCGTTCTTCAATCGGCACCATTGCTTTATCACCCGCAAGCGAAAATATCCGCCTGAAAAAAAAACAAAGCATACCCGCACTGGATAAATGCGGCAATAATAAATAAATAATATAAAACTATTATAAACACTATGGCAAAGAAACGGTGATAAGTTGATATGCCGTAACTAAATTTTGGTGTCTAAAGTTGAGTAGTCAGGTCTGTTTCTCTCAATAATTCCTTTGGAAATTGTAAATTTACTACGTGAATGACAAAAGCTATATATTACAATTAATAAAAAGATCGGTAAAGGCAACTGATCCTGACGCTACATTGATCTTGTATGGTTCTTATGCAAGAGGGGACAATAAAGATAATTCTGATATAGACATTTTAGTGCGGGTTGATACAGAAAAGATCACATGGGATGACCAAAAAAGAATAGCATACCCTCTTTATGATATTGAATTAGATACAGGTATAATGATCAGCCCTTTTATCTATTCAAAGAAAGGATGGGCAAACCATAGAGTAACGCCATTTTATGAAAATGTTTTACGGGAAGGTAAACTGTTATGAACAAACAGGAAAGGAAGGAATTAGTATCTTATAAAATTACCAGGGCCAAAGAAACATTATGCGAGATTGAATTGCATATCCATAATAAATTATGGATCAACGCGGTCAACAGGTTTTATTATGCTTGCTTTTATGCAGTTACTGTATTTCTGCTTGATAACGAAATTGAATCACAAATTCATTCGGGAACCAAACAGATGTTTGGCTTACATTTTGTAAAGCCGGGTTTAATTGAACCCGAATATGGAAGGGTTTATTCAACGCTTTTTAATTTAAGACAAACATCTGTTTGGTTCCCGAATGAATTTGTGATTCAATTTCGTTATCAAGCAGAAATACAGTAACTGCATAAAAGCAAGC
>Ga0206806_1108_pt1 | contig 17625 bp, 12 predicted proteins | sample Alteio_BWOrgCont_60_FD_152911 | JGI IMG/M metagenome (GOLD analysis project Ga0206806, IMG submission 152911) | Enriched cells from forest soil in Barre Woods Harvard Forest LTER site, Petersham, Massachusetts, United States -... | ecosystem: Environmental > Terrestrial > Soil > Temperate forest >... | reverse complement strand
AAAGAAATCTATAAAGCTTACCCATCAGTGGTTAAGACGAAGCACCGATCATTTTAAGAGTTGGGAACCTACAGGGCAAATGCATTTTGGTATTGTTCAGGGAGGGGTTTACGGCGATCTTCGTGAAGAATCGGCCAAAGTTGTTGTAGATATGGATCTTAATGGAAATGCCATCGGAGGATTATCGGTTGGAGAGCCGGCAGAAGAAATGTATGCGATGACTGAAAGGGTATGTGCTCATTTGCCTGAGGATAAGCCACGATACTTAATGGGAGTTGGTAAGCCGGAGAATTTATTAGAGTCCGTTGCATTAGGTATTGATATGTTCGATTGCGTAATGCCTACACGTAACGCACGCAATGGATGGCTGTTTACCCGCAACGGCATCATCAATATAATTAACAGCAAGTGGAAGGATGACTTTTCTCCATTAGATCCCGATGGTACTACTTTTGTTGATTCATACTACTCCAAGGCCTACTTGCGCCACTTACACCATTCCCGGGAAATTTTAGGAGCGCTGATAAGCACTATTCATAACTTGGCATTCTATACATGGTTATTACAGGAAGCACGTGTACATATTCTGGAAGGTGATTTTGCATCGTGGAAAAAGGACATGGTGAAAAAAGTAATGCAGAGATTATAATCATGGCGAAGCATCTTAAAATAAAAATTCACGGCAAGGTGCAAGGGGTATACTACAGGGCCACGGCTGTAGAACAGGCCAAGGCAATTGGGGTGTTTGGTTTTGTACGTAACGAAAAGGATGGCACAGTTTATATTGAAGTAGAAGGGAACGAAGAGAATCTTGAGAAATTTATAGCCTGGTGCCATATAGGCTCTGAGCGTGCAGTAGTAGAAAAAGTGCTAATTGAAGAAGGCGGACTAAAGAACTACCAGAACTTTATTACGGTAAGGCATTTATGAAAAAGCTGGATATATACATCCTTCGTAAGTTCCTGGGCACTTTTGTCTATTCTATAAGCCTTATAAGCATTATTATTATTGTTTTTGATGTAGCTGAAAAGCTGGACGACTTTTTTTCAAGGCACGCGCCATTCAAATCTATAGTGGTAGATTATTACTTCAATTTTGTTCCCTTCCTGGTTAACCAGTTTAGCCCGCTTTTTATTTTTATTTCAGTGGTATTTTTTACTTCTCGCATGGCTGCCAGGAGCGAAATTGTTGCCATATTGAGCAGCGGTGTAAGTTTTCGCAGGTTCCTGTACCCTTATATGCTGGGGTCTTTTTTAATAGCCGCGCTTTCTCTTTATCTTAATCATGTTACCATACCCAATGCCAATAAAACCCGCCTTCGGTTTGAAAACAGGTACGTGCACGGACAATACCATAACACGGATATTAATATCCATAAGCAGATAAGCCCGGGTGTATTTATTTATGTGGAGGCTTTTAATACAGAAACGAACAGGGGAGAAAAGTTTTCACTTGAGGAGATCAGCGGGCAAACGCTTAGGTACAAGCTTATGTCTGATGCTATTGAATGGGATAGCACAAAAAAAGAGTGGAGAGTGCTTAATTATTCTATAAGAACGATAGCTGAAAATGGCGTAGAAAAGATCACGGCCGGCCCCCAAAAAGATACGGCAATAAATCTAAAGCCTTCCGACTTTGAGGAACAGCTTAACGAAGTTGAGGCTATGAATTATAAAGAACTGGATAAATACATTGATCAGCAAAAGATGAGAGGCTCTACCAATATTTTATTTTACGAAGTTGAAAAATATAAGAGAACTGCTTTCCCTTTCGCGGCTTTTGTGCTTACCCTGATCGGCGTATCTCTTTCGAGCAGGAAGGTTAGAGGGGGCACAGGGCTTCATTTAGGGCTTGGATTATTAATAGCATTTTCTTTCATCCTCTTTATGCAGGTATCCACTACTTTCGCCGAGGGAGGCCTTATATCGCCCGCAATAGCCGTATGGATACCTAACATCTTATATGGTATCCTGGCTGTTTTTATGGTAAGGATAGCGCCAAAGTAAGTTACAGAACTTCCTCCAGTATTAAATGCGATTTTAAAGGAGCCATGCCCAGGTGCAATCGGTAATAATCGAGCAAGCCATGCAATAAATTTCTTCTCACCGTAGCAGAAATAACAGGAATATAAAATTCCTCCATCTTTAATGAAGATAGCTGGTGCAGTGCTTCCGTTTCTGCAGGATGCAGGAAGCGAGGGTGCAGAGGTTCCTTCTCAACGTATGTTCCTTCCTGCATATCAAAATAAGAAGTACTGGCAGAATAATTTTCCTTTGGTAAAAGCCCCATGTAATCGCACAGCCTTACCAAAAATAGCAGGTGAAAGTTAGAACACTTCTTATCCGTATTATTCAGGAGAAGTATGGCTTCCCTGATAAATGAATATAGCGGCTCATCGTGGTGCGACTCTTTTAACACGTGCAACAATAATTCTGAAAGAAAAATGGCTATGGAGCTTTTTTCTATTTGCAAAAATATTCCCGGGGTTTGCTCAGCAACTGCTATTTCCTTCAGTTGCGGCATGTTAGTTTCCTTGTAGCTTATCTCAGTTCTTATTATGGAAAGGGGCTGTAAAACTGCAGCTTTGGTCTTTGAAGATTTACTGTGCATTGATCTTACCCAGCAAGAAACCAGGCCCATTTGATGCGTGTATAATTTTACTACCGCACTGCTGTCTTTGTATGGGTGCAGTTGTAATACTATAGCTTCGGTAGAGGAATACATTTTAGTTTATAACAACCAGTTTTGTAACGTGTGACTGGGTACCATCGGGGCTGGCACAAAAAACAATATAAACCCCCGATCTTACTCTTTGCCCGCTAAAATTGTTACAGTTCCAGCTGGCTTCGCCTCCCAGGGAAGTAGTATGGTAAACCAATTCACCGCTTTCGTCGGTAATTTTAATATCAGCGCCCTCTACCAGTCCGGTAATAGATACATTTCCCGTATATCCATGCGTAACCGGGTTGGGGAATGCATATACATTTCCGAATGTTGTTGTTCCTTCGGTTGCATTACCACGATAAGAAATGGTTCCCTGGTATGTACCAAAAAAGACTTCGCCATTTAACGGGTTGATACTGATGCACGTAATATTGTTGGATAATAAGGGGCTATTGGATGTAGTGAAATTACTTATCTGTTGTGTGCCATCAGCCGACATAAGAAAGACTCCGCCGCCGTAGGTCCCTATCCACTTCCTGTTTGCCCCATCAATAGCCATAGCTACAGCCATCTGGTTTTGCATAAGGTATTGGGTATAAGTACCTTGTTGCACGTAAATGTTTTGTGCATCCCAGTCCCCATTGCCATCCAGAACATTATCCGGAGAATAGAATGCTACAACCTGAGCATCGTTACCTACCCATACTGTACCATTTTGATCTTGTGCCAGGCAAAAAGTATTAAGGCTTGGTAATGCGCCATCTCCTGTTGCATTAGTTATAAGTATGCTGTTGCTGGCGTTAGGTTGGGCAAAGGTTCCATTATCCTGGTATACCAGGATGCCACTGCGCGGAAGCACTATCCATTTGGCCCCGCTTTGTGTTACCAAAACCTGCGTTGCATCCATAGATGCATTCACGCCTTTAATATTAGAAAAGTCAAATGCCATCCATGTTCCGTCGGCTTTTCTAACCGATAAATATTTTGATTGTGTGATATTATTCGACACCCATAGGTTGCCTTGTCCATCGTATGCCACACCTCCGTTCCGTATGCTATAATAATTGGGTACATCTACATTTTGTAATGCACTGTTACTGGTATTATAAACTTTTGTTATTGTTTTAGGGGCATTATATTCTACGACCCCATTTTGCCATGTACCTGCAAAGGCATGAGCAGGATTAGAAGGATCTATAGCTAGGCAATTAATGTCAAATAAAGTATCAGCCGGGTCAATTATCTGGTTCCAGGTTCCATTGTATTCTACCGAAATACCGGTCGTGTGGATATATAAATTATTGAAGGCATTGTTATACCCTCCCGGCGTAATCCACACGTCATTATTCTCAATGGAAATAGAAAATACGGAATTTGTAAATGGTCCGGGAGGGCAAAACGCCTGATTACTCTGCCCATTGCTTTTAACCATGCCACTATAAGAATCGGCGACCCATATATTTAAATTGGCATCCAGTGTGCCGTCTTGCGGATATAAGTTAGCAGCTCGTTTTACCAAAGCGCCAGACGAATTGATCACTTTTACATCTGAGTGCCCTGTTATAATCAGGTAGCCATAACAACTTGCCAGCGCGTTCACATTATCTGTACCCTGATCATAGGTATAATGCGACCAATGCCCGTTGCTATAAGTATAAATAGTGTCCTGCAAGTAACCGTTCGATGTAAGTACTTTTGAAAAACTAGTGTATAGTGTATTTCCAACAGTAACAATGGCGTTATACTTTCCGGTTGGCAGTATGCCGTTAGTTACCTTTTTCCATTCGTAAAAATTATTCAGATCGGCATCATATAAATAGGCCTTATATATGCCATTATCCGTAGCTGCAAAAAGGCTGTCATTATAAACAGTGATCCCACGTACATTTACTGCACTGCTGTTATTCCCAATATAAAAGGTATTGAGAATAATGTCCTGCGAAATGTCCATTTGCATAATGCCCTGGCCACAGCACACATAAGCAATGTTATTGATAAAGTATACATCATTAATAGTTTTATTGCCCTGTGCCGTACTGTTCTTCAGATCGGGGATATTTACGATCTGACCGTTTTGCAGTATATCTATGTTTCCATCGGAATAGCCGATAAAAAGGGCATTATTGTATGATGCCGCTCTAGCTACCGTGGTGCCTATATCCGATAACCCCGTTGCCCTGCTATATTTTTCGATGGAATTATCGAGGGTATTGTATGAAAATATGCCTGACTGGGCTGTGCAGTAGGCAATATTATTGCCAAAGCTCACTTTTGAGCAATTTTGGTAAGAAAGATAATCCTTCCACTGGCCTACGGGCGCGTTTTGCCCCATAGCCGGAAGTGTAGCCATAATCGTAGCCAAATGAAAGAATCTTGTAACTAATGACTTCATAGGTAATGACGTACAAAAATAACAGTTTAATCCGGGCTTTATTGTATGGATAAGCTTTATTCTATTATTATAGTTACTTTTGTTTAAAGTAATTACCGCCTCTCCATGAACTATATTTTGTCGGATGAACCGCGTATAAGACAGCAGCTTTTACCCTTTACTTTTACCCGCCCTGTTTGTGATATCAGAATAGGAATACTAACTATTCGTGAAAAATGGGAACATGAGCTTGCCGCAAAGGTATCATCGCAAACGGAAGAATACCTATCCAAAAAATTTCCGGTTTCTTTCTCATCTAAAGAAGATAATGTGTGGATAAATGGAGCCATATTGCCAACGGCTGCATTAATTAAGGCTATCCAATCACTTGGTGTTAACGAGGCACTTATAGAGGATAAAATATTTATTGCAATAAATACAGGCAAAGAAAAGCTGCAACAGTTTTCAATAGATAGAGTGAGTAACAATTTCAGCAAAAAGGAATTCAAAGTCACCACGGATAATATAATGATTACGCGTGTGTGGGATATATTCTCTAAAAACGACAGGGCCTTGCAACAGGATTTTGAAAGACTTTGCAAAGGCAAAAAATCTGCAAAAGTTTCAGATACCAATACATTACTCGGTAAGGATATTTTTATTGAAGCAGGCGCTAAGCTTGAATGCGCCATACTTAACTCTAACGGCGGGCCTATTTATATTGGGAAAGATGCCGAAGTAATGGAAGGTGCTATATTAAAGGGGCCGGTTGCTTTATGCGAAGGCTCTGTTGTTAAGGCTGGTGCAAAAATATATGGAGCCACTACTATCGGGCCGCATTCCAAAGTTGGTGGCGAGATAAGTAATGCTGTCATCTTTGGCTACTCCAACAAAGGACACGATGGTTTTTTGGGTAACGCGGTAATAGGCGAATGGTGCAACCTGGGGGCAGATACCAATAACTCTAACCTTAAGAACAATTATTCTATTGTAAAGGTGTGGGATTATACTGAAAACAAGGAAATATCAACCGGGCTTACTTTTTGCGGGCTTATGATGGGCGATCATTCTAAGTGCGGAATAAATACCATGTTCAACACAGGTACTGTTGTAGGTGTAGCCTGTAATATTTTTGGAGGAGATTTTCCTAAAAAATTCATTCCTTCATTCAGCTGGGGCGGAGCGATGGGTTTTATGCTACACGACCTCGATAAGGCCTGCGAAACAGAAACCAGGATGTTTGAACGCAGGCACAAAAATTTTGATAAAACAGAAAGAGATATACTGACCTATATTTTTAAACAGACGGAAGAAAGCCGCCTGGTACACTGATCTTAATTTTCTATTCCTGTTTAGGCTTTTTTAATTTATCCCGGAAACCGTAAGGGCAATGCTTGCAATTATTCTGGCAGCAATAGCCGCGCTTTAAGTGATAAGCCTCGGTAAATACCTTATATCCGTCTTCGTTATAATAAAAGTCAATGCCTTCTACCAGATCTTTTTTAAAAGGATTATCGCCTGAAATCAAGCCATCGTCGGGCATAGCCATAATTATACAAATAGTGTTACTAAGATAGTTACATTTGTTGTAATTAAAGTTCCGCACAGTTTATGCCCGAATACAAAGGTTCGTTAAGGTCTAAGTTGCCAACCGTTGGCACCACCATTTTTACGGTAATGTCGGCCCTGGCTAATGAATACAAGGCTATTAATTTATCACAGGGCTTTCCGAATTTTGAGTGCTCACCCGAATTGGTAGAGCTGGTTAACAGCTATATGCGAAAAGGATTTAACCAGTATGCGCCCATGCAGGGTATATTGCCACTCCGCGAAGTTATTGCCGAAAAAATGCAAGCTCTTTACGGTGCGAAGTATAACCCCGAAACAGAAATAAATATTACAGCCGGAGGAACTGAGGCCATATATTCAGCTATAACGGCAGTTATACATGAGGGCGACGAGGTAATAATATTTGAACCGGCATACGATTGCTATGTTCCCGCTATTGAGTTATGCGGAGGTGTTCCGGTATACCTTCAGCTAAAAGCGCCCGATTATAGCATTGACTGGGAAGAAGTAAAGAAGAGGGTGAACCAGCGTACCCGCATGATCATGATAAATACTCCTCACAATCCTTCAGGCGCCATAATGACTTCTGAGGATATGCAGCAGTTAGAAAAAATAGTAGGTGATACGGATATCATTGTGTTAAGTGACGAGGTATATGAACACATCATTTTTGATGGACACCAGCATCAAAGTGTTTGTCGCTTTCCCAAATTAGCTGAACGCAGCTTTGTGGTTTTTTCTTTTGGTAAAACATACCACACTACGGGTTGGAAAACAGGTTACGTATTAGCGCCGGAAAAGCTAATGGCGGAGTTCAGGAGGGTACACCAGTTCGTGGTGTTTTGCGTTAACACTCCCTTACAATATGCCTTAGCTGAGTATATGAAGAAGAAAGATGAGTACTTAAGACTCGGAAGTTTTTACCAGGAAAAGCGTGACTACTTTATTAAGCTTATTAAGGGCTCACGATTTAAGCTTAAACCATCGAGTGGGTCTTATTTCCAGTCGCTTGATTATAGCAGTATTACCGAAGAAAAGGATACCGAATTTGCCATTAGGATGACCAAGGAAATGGGCGTTGCCAGTGTTCCCACATCTGTGTTTTACCACGAACCGGTAGATAATAAATTATTACGTTTCTGCTTTGCCAAGACCAACGAAACCCTTGAAAAAGCAGCAGAGAAACTTTGCAAGATATAATGGAAGACCTCAGAGTTACCATAGTCCAATCTGAATTAGCATGGGAAGATATTGATGCTAATCTGGCAATGTTCAGCAATAAGCTGAAAGGACTTGCGCCATCATCTACCGATCTGATAGTATTACCCGAAATGTTCAGCACAGGGTTTACTATGAATGTAAAAGCAGTAGCCGAAAATATGGATGGAAAGGCATTGCAATGGTTGAAGAAGACAGCATCTGAAAAAAAATGCGTTGTAACAGGAAGCCTTGTGATAAAAGAAGAGGGTCATTTTTACAACCGGCTCATTTGGATGAGAGCAGATGGAACTTATGAGAAATACAACAAGAGACATTTGTTCCGCATGGGAGAAGAGAACAATACTTATACCGCCGGGAATAAAAGAATTATTGTTGAGTTAAAAGGCTGGAAGATATGCCCGCTTGTGTGTTATGATCTGCGCTTCCCCGTTTGGAGCCGGCAGCCCCAACCTGGCTATGATTGCCTTATTTATGTAGCTAACTGGCCTGAGGTTAGAAGCTATCCATGGAAGCACCTATTAATTGCCCGCGCAATTGAGAACCAGGCTTATGTTGTTGGTGTGAACAGGATAGGCAAGGATGGTAACGATATGCAGCACTCAGGAGATTCTGCTGTTATAAATGCCAAGGGTATGATAATAAGCAAAACAAAACCCAATGAAGAATCTGTTGAAACGATAACGATCTCTCATAAAGAGCTGCAGGACTTCCGTAAAGTATTCCCGGTGGCAATGGATGCGGATAAGTTTAGAATTGAATAACTTAAACTTCCTTTACCTGCTTATCGACCTTTGCCAGGCATAATACATAGCTTATCGCTATCACCAAAATAGCACCCAAAGGATTCAACCATAAATAAGATAATCCTTTATCAAAAAAGTGCAGAGAGATAATGATTATCTCTGTAATTATTGCAGCATAAAACACGGCATTTCCTCCTATCTTTTTTATAAAAAAAGCCACAAGAAAAACTCCAAGAATAGTTCCGTAAAATAAAGACCCTAGTATGTTTACTAATTGTACCAGGTTATCGGACAGTTTTACAAATATGGCAAAGCCCACAGCAATAGCGCCCCAAACCAGGGTACTCATTTTGGTTGCATTCACATAATGCAGTTCCATTTTGTTCTTATTAAATGAACGCTGGTAATAATCTACCACAGTTGTAGATGCCAGGGAGCTTATTTGCCCTGCCGTGGCCGACATACCCGCGCATAACATTACTGCGATCAATAGCCCTACCAGCCCTACCGGCATATTATTTAAAACGAATGTGAGGAAGACGTAATCGGTATCTCTTGTCTCCACTTCAGGGGCATTAGCACTGATGATTTGTTTTACATCGGCACGTATTTGTTGGTCCTGTTGCTCCAGGTTTTTAAGGTTCTCAATGCTTGGCGCCTCTTGTGCTGTGTGCTTACTGGCTACAACATCCAAAGTGGCTTTATCCAGTTTACTTTCCAGTAGTGTATGTTGCTGTTCTTTATCTGCGAGTTGTTGTTTTACCTGCGCAGAGAGGTTGACCTTCTCTAATGCTTTATTATTAAAGAATACAGGAGAATGATGGAACAAGAAGAAAACAAAAGTCATTACCCCGATGAAAAGAATAAAGAATTGCATGGGTATCTTTACAAGTCCGTTAAAGAACAACCCCATTTTGCTTTGGTTAACTGATTCTCCGCCTAAATAGCGTGAAACCTGCGACTGATCTGTACCGAAATAAGAAAGCGATAAGAAGAATCCGCCCAGCAAACCCGACCAAAGAGTATAGCGGTCGTTCAGGTCAAAATGCGTATTTACAGGTTTCATCTTACCCATTTTACCTGCTATATAGGCCGCGTCATAAAGGGAGACTCCTTTGGGCAGGTATTGTATCAGCAACACCAAAGCAATAGCCATACCGGATAATATCACAGTCATCTGTAAAACCTGTGTTTGGCTAACAGCTTTTTCTCCTCCTACATAAATGTACAAAACAACTGCTGCCCCTATCAATAAGCATAACAGATCAAGATTCCAGCCAAAGAGCGTGGATAGGATTATGGCAGGACCATATATAGTTATACCTGCACCCAGGCCACGGGAAATTAGAAACAGGAACGCTATAAATTGGCGTGTAGGAAGATTAAATCGCTTTTCGAGATACTCGTATGCCGTATAAACATTAGATGAATAAAACCTGGGTATAAAAGCAGAAGAAATAACGATCATGGCTATAGGCAGGCCAAAGTATATCTGCAAAAAACCCATCCCCGATTCGTAAGCTTGCCCCGGTGTAGAAATAAAAGTAATAGCGCTGGCTTGGGTTGCCATAACGGACAGGCAAATGGCCCACCATTTTTTTTCTCCTCCGCTACGCAGGTAAGAATGCATATCCTTTTGCCCACGTGTTTTCATAGTGCCATAGATCACTATAAAACCTAGTGTTCCAATAAGCACTATGATATCTAATAAATGCACGTGCTAAGTGAGATTTAGGCTAAGGCCAAGGTAAGAGCATAATAAATGCTTATTTGTATTATAAGCCATGCCACAAGAGCAACATAATAATAACTCCACTTTTTATTTTTCATGCTTACCTAATTCAATGAGATTCGCAAATAATCTGTAAGCACCGGGAACACCTGCCGGTAATTCTCTGAAAAAAGATAAACCCGTGTATACAAAATTACCCTTACCATACCTGGCAATAAGTAAAGCTCCTTGTGTTGGCTTTTCGCCCTGGTCTCCCATTTCTAAAATAGGTGTGTAATTGCTATCCCATTTATTTGGATAATACAGTCCACGTTCCTGAACCCAACCATCAAAGTCATATGATGTAATTTTATTTGGAGTATTCAATACCGCGTTATCCTGATGAATAAAGGTAACCTTGCAGTCTTCCTCGGTTGTTCTGTCTGCTGAAAGACTTAACGGATAAGGCCCAATATTATTAGTTACCAGGGTTGAATTATAAGTACTGAAAGTATTATACTGCACAATATAAGTTCCTCCGTTTTTTACATAATCCATTAAACGAGCATTATCGTATTTAAGCTGTGGAACAGTATTATAGGCACGGATACCTGCAATGATAACATCGTACTTTTGAAGATTTGCATGTGCGAGCTGATCAGCAGGGATCATCTCTACTTTATATCCTATTTCACTTAATGATTGTGGTATGTCGTCGCCTGCACCCTGGATATATCCTATTAGTTTATTACTTGTTTTAATATCCATTTTCACCACTTTTACCTCGCTTTTAGGCAGTAATATTTGTTTGGGTATATGATCGTAGCTGATTTCTTCCAGGGAACGATTGTAAGTATGCCCATCAATATTTAAAGAAATACCAATGTCGGCGGTTTGAGCTTTTGCAGGTGGGGTAATATCAAAAGTCACCGATGTTTCGGCCCCACCATCTTTCATATCTACATTAGTAGAAGAGGGTGATACTGTCCAGCCATTGGGAGCGTTTAGTCTAATTATTGCTTTCCCCTTTTTAAACGATTTAATTTTTAATCTGAACTCTTTCGATTCATTTCCCGAGAAGACCATTAATTTAGTTTCGGGGTTTGCAACCGCAGGAGGAACTATGTACATAAATGAAAATAATTCTCCTTTAACGGGATCTACTGATTTATTAAAAACAGGAATGTCCTCGGTAAGAGATAAAGTGTCCTTTCCACTGCCGACTAAATAATTTATCCGCGTAACAATTCGTTTTGGGTTTTGAGGTAAGCCTCTCAACATCTGGTTATCTACCCTATACATTCCCACTGCTGGCTGCTTTTCCAACCAGTAAGGACCTTTTATATGAGTTGAATCTGGTATAAGCGCAGCGCCCTTAAATGTTTTTACTTCATTAGAATTTAAAGCCATATCACCGGTGAATGTGGCCAGTTTATTTCCATCCAAATAAAGAGAAGCCCCTACTATTTTAAGTGCAACGTTATTTTGCATTACAGTATTATACGAGATAGAGACGCTATCGCCAACCGCTGCAAATTCTTTATTGCTTATGGCCTCATTGTATATACCCGCACATTGCAGGATTATGTTCTTCAACTGGCCCAATTTGGATGCGACAAGATAATCGGTGCTATGAGGGGTAAGTGAATGATATAACTTGATCAGTGATCCAACCGATTTTTCAGGGTGTTGAACATCGAAACTGTTTATGATCTTGCTTACATCACCCGAAATATTTTCGCACCCCTTAATGCGATTCCAATCCCAATTATAATCATTGAAGATATCTTTACCACCCGGCTTTTCTCCCTGCATGTAAACGAAATACTCCATAATGTCTCCCCTGTGAGGTGCAACTCCAAACCCCTGAGATTTATGCATACTCCTGCTTTCAGACGCAAGTTCTCCAACCGATTTCCCCAGTAAAGGCATATACGTGCCCACATTGGTATGATAAAGCCCTGATGTATCTAATTTATTATCCGCGAAAAAGAATGTAGATGTGTTCCAGAATAAACTTTTGGCTTGCCAGGTATCCACAAACTTTAACTGCTCAGGATAGCGGGTAGGATCCGCCGCCGCGGTAAATGCCTTCATGGCAAGTTGTGCCGATGCCTGATGATGCCCGTGTGTTTTAGCATAAGTTGGAGAAAAACGTGTAATAATAACGTCCGGTTTAAATTTACGGATGACCCACACTAAGTCAGATAGCACTTCGTTGCTGTCCCAGATATGCAATGTTTCTTTTGCCGTTTTGGAAAAGCCAAAATCGTTGGCCCTGCTAAAAAATTGTTGACCGCCATCGGTGGCGCGTGCTCTTAAAAGCTCCTGGGTTCTTATTACTCCCAGCTCTTCTCTTACTTCGGGCCCAAGCAGGTCCTGCCCGCCGTCGCCCCTTGTAAGTGACATATAAGCGACATCAAGGCCCTTTACATTGGCCAAATAAGCAATTAATTGAGTGTTCTCATCATCGGGATGGGCCGCCACATAGAGCACCCTTCCTACCTGTCCCAGTTTTTTTATCTCGTGCAGTATTCTTGCCGAGTTCCAATTCTTTTCAGGTGCCTTTTGGGCACTCGCAAAAAAAATGCTGGTTGCAATTAAGTATGCAACCAGCAAAGTCTTTCCTATCTTATGCATGTAGGTTAATTATTTCTTGGCTGCGTTCAAATCAGCTAAAAGCTTTTCAACACGGCCTTTGAATTCATGGTAAAAATCATCGTTAGCAGCTTCGCCTAATTTCTTGGATTCTTCAGCGTATTTAAGTGCTTCTTTGTTATCTCCCTTGGCTTGCATAACCCTTGCTGCAACATAATTGTAATAGAAACTGCTCTTGTTCATATCCAGTGCCATCATAGCCCATTGTTCTGCCTTGTTTAGGTCGAGCTTGTTATCTACATAGTAGTTAGCGGCACTGGCATAGGTGTTGCCCATACCTTCAAAACCCTTCTGCATCATCATCAGGGTATTGGCTTTTACTTCAAAAGTTACACGTACCTTTTCCCAACGCAGTGTTACATTACATGTGCTGTCGCTTGTAGGGTCAAGATAAAAAGCCATGTGCTCTTTTACATCGTTTGTCATTTCGGGCTTTACGGTAAAACGTAAAACATCCATAGATTTCTGGTAACCGAAGGCACCCCATTGGTCATATCCTGAGTTGATGATAACGGTCCACATATCTCTGCCGGGTATAGTAAATAGAGCATACTTGCCCGACTTTATTTTGTTCCCATTGATCATTACGTTAGTGCTAAAGTTGATAACCGTAGCTGCATTGGCACCAGTGCGCCATACTGAATCGTATGGTACAAGTCCACCCCAAATGGTGCGGCCTTTAACTGCAGGTGAGGAATAATCAATAGTAATATCGGTTAAGCCAAAGGTTTGTTTTACGCTGGCTGCAGGGCTTGCAGCAGGTAACTTTGGCCCCTGGGCGTTTGCTTGTGTAATAGTAAGCGCTGCAAATGCAGTGACTAAAAGTGTACTGAAGTTTTTCATAGAGTTGTTTTGTTTATTGAGTGTTTGATTTTTTATTTACCATGCTTTTGTTGCCATTCCTTTTGCCTTTCATCCTCTATCTTTTGAATATCGGGCATAAGATTAGCGAAGGTGGGTTGCTTCATTCCCCTGTGGCACGTATAGCATACAATGGTGTGTATAGTATCGGGCTTTGCTGAATGCATGTAATTAAAATCGGTGGTATTAAGCCTATCCACCATACGCATCATATCTCTTGCTGTGCTCTTTTCTTCTTTTTCGTCGCTTGCAAAATCAAGGCCTTTTTGAGTCGTGTCTTTTTTGCGTGCATGGCAAAAGCCGCACCTTACATTAAGTGCTATAGTATAACTCTCCATAATAGAATCAAGTGCATTCTTGCTGATATCCTGGGGCAAAATCTTCAGATTTTTAAAATCACCGGGAGCTTTTTCATTATTGCTTGATGATGTAGCACCAACAGTGAGCGCCACAGCTAAAATGATCATTGCAACGAGTTTCCACTTTTTCATAGATAGGTTTTAATATTTTGCCCTAGCAAAAGTAAAAAAGAAAGCGACTTGACGGCCAATATAGAATCGTTTGTATTTTAAGGAATAGGAGAAAAATCAGCTAGTTTTAAAATGGTTTTAGCCCGTAAAACCCTGAATTCTTGCATTATTACAATATTTTTATAACTTTGGATTCCTTAGTATGGCGTAAGTCTAATAAACAATATATATATTTCGGTGACCTTTAAAGTCAATAAATTCAGAAGAGCATGATAAAAAAACTATGTTTTGTATTAATAGGTTCCTTATATATTCACTTGGCTTTGGGCCAGTGCAATGCAAGTTTTGTTCCCTCTGCAACATCTTTTTGCCAGGATCAGTCGGTAACTTTCACCGATCTTAGCTCCGGTGCAGGAGGCGTTGTTTCTTATAGCTGGGATTTTGGTACGGGCGCGACCCCTGCAACTTCTACCCTGCAGAATCCTCCCGCTGTTACCTACTCATCATCGGGACCGAAAACAGTAACCCTGACATATTCCGGTACTGCGCCTGTTTGTTCATCGGTTGCTACACAGGTTATAACCGTTAACCCATTACCAACGGTTAGCTTTACAAGCAATGCTCCGCAATGTATTGGTACGGCCATTAATTTTACCAACACAGGAACCACAGGCCCGGGCGTAACCTATAGCTGGGATTTTGGAAGCGGCGCCACCCCTGCTACATCCGCATCGGAGAACCCTTCGGGTGTAATGTATTCCACATCAGGTAACAAACTTATCACCTTCTCTATAAATAATGGCTATTGCACGGTTGTAGATACCATGACAATAGTGATAAAAGCAACCCCAACGGCAAGCTTTACATCCAATGCACCCCAATGCCAAGGCAACGCTGTAAACTTTAATAATACCGGCACAATAGTTGGTGTTACTTATGCATGGAACTTTGGCGTAGGAGCCGTTCCGGCAATATCTGCATTACAAAACCCTGCGGGAATCGTGTACGGATCATCGGGTATAAAAACGGTTGCCTTAACTACTACTAACAGTACTACAGGTTGTAATGTAACCACCACTCAAAACATTGTTATTGATCCTATACCTGTTGCTTCTTTCACATCTAATGCGCCACAATGTACAGGTGCTAATGTGAACTTTACCAATACCGGTACGGCAATAGGCGTAGTATACTCCTGGAGTTTCGGTGCAGGTGCAACACCGGCTACTTCAACTGCTCAAAGTCCCACCGGAGTAGTATATTCTACCGGCGGAGCAAAAACAGTAACCCTTACCATTACAAATCCAACAACCGGATGTTTTGCCTCAAGCACATCGGTTATAACTATTAACCAATCCCCTACCGCATCGTTCACATCTACCGCTCCGCAATGTACAGGATCGGGAGTAAGTTTTTTGAATACGGGCACAACCGGAGGAGGAATAACCTATGCGTGGAATTTTGGCTCCGGTGCAACTCCTGCAACATCTACACTGCAAAATCCTAACGGAGTAACATATTCTACTTCAGGTCTTAAATCAGTAACATTTACCATAACCAATACAGCTTCGGGATGCTCAACGGGAGTTAGTCAACCTATAGATATTAATAAATCTCCTAATGCAACGTTTTCATCTACCGCGCCACAGTGCCAGGGTTCATCAGTAGCATTTACCAATACAGGAACTACCGGAACTGGTGTAACCTATAACTGGGATCTGGGCTCAGGAGCCTCGCCATCGTCTTCAATAGCGCAAAATGTGGCTGCTGTTAATTATTCTACCCCGGGCACAAAAATAGTAACACATACCGTTACCAATGCAGGATGTGTTACCACAGATACTTTGCACATAACCATATTTACTACCCCGACATCTACATTTACGTCTAATGCGCCACAGTGTACTGGCTCCACTCTAGATTTTACTTACACTGGCAACAATACAAGCACTGACGTTACCTATACCTGGAACTTTGGATTAGGGGCTGTTCCTGATACTTCAACACAACAGGATCCAACAGGAATTATAGATACCCTGTCCGGCCTGGAATCTGTAAATCTATTTCTGTTAGATACAACTACAGGATGCAATTCATCTACTACCCAAAATCTTGCGATAAATCAAACACCTATTGCATCTTTTATTTCCACCGCACCACAGTGTATGGGATTGTCAGTTGGCTTTACCAATACAGGATCAACAGGTGCGGGCATATCATACAACTGGAGCTTTGACCAGGGTGCATCTCCATCTGGTTCTACCGCTGAAAATCCGGCAGGAGTAATCTATACTACCCCTGGAACGAAGATTGTAACACTCACTTTATCTAATGGAATGTGCAATGCGGTAGATACCATGAGCATCGTTATAGATTCTACCCCTGTGGCAGGTTTTGTATCTAACGCTCCAAGATGTATGGGCGATTCGGTAAACTTTACAAGCACAGGAACCGATTCCAATGTTTCTTATTTCTGGAACTTTGGCCCTAATGCAAATCCTTCAACATCTGTTTTGCAGAATCCATCAGGAATAGTATTCTCCGTTTCAGGCGGCCAAACCATCGTTCTGGCCGTTACCAATAACACTACAGGATGCACTGATACCATAACGCAAGACATCATAATAAACCAGTTGCCCGTAGCCTCATTTACATCTACCGCGCCAACATGTGCAAGAAGTGTGGTTAGTTTTACCAATACCGGAGATATGGGCGCTAATACAACTTATAGTTGGGATTTTGGAGTTGGCGCGACACCTAATACTTCTAATGCTCAGAATCCATCGGGCATAGTTTATTCAGCAGGAGGAAATGAACTGATTACGTTTACTGTTAACAATGGGCTATGTGTATCTGTTGATACCATGACGATACCGATCGATTCTCTTCCTATAGCGGAAGCAGGAACAGATACTACCATTTGCGCGAACGATAGTGTTCAGATAGGTATGAGTCCTGTTGCAGGATATACGTACTCCTGGTTCCCCTCTTCTGTGGTAAGCAATGATACCTTAGCTAATCCTATGGCTAAACCCATTGCCCAAAGCACAACATATATACTCACAGTTACAAGCCCAACGGGCTGCGTGAATACCGATACCGTAATTGTAAATATGCTTGCTCCCTTGGTTGTGAATTCCGGAGGCCCTATAGCAATTTGCTCCGGTGATAGTATACAATTAGGAAGCGGGCCAATTTCGGGAGAGACATACAAATGGATACCAACTACCGGATTGAGCGATTCAACTTCATCAGATCCGTTTGCAAAGCCCACTTTATCTACAACATATACTGTAACGGTAGCAGGCTCAGGGTGTAATTCGGTAAACAGTGAAGTGACCGTTACCGTTCATTCGG
>Ga0206806_1107_pt1 | contig 17870 bp, 14 predicted proteins | sample Alteio_BWOrgCont_60_FD_152911 | JGI IMG/M metagenome (GOLD analysis project Ga0206806, IMG submission 152911) | Enriched cells from forest soil in Barre Woods Harvard Forest LTER site, Petersham, Massachusetts, United States -... | ecosystem: Environmental > Terrestrial > Soil > Temperate forest >... | reverse complement strand
TTTGTCTTGATGCTGATAATGTATTGCTGCCAGGAAGCATAAAGCCTTTAAAAGATTTTTTAATTGCCCGCTCTCTTGATGTTGCGGCATTTGGTAGAATTGACTATTTCGCGGGCAGTATATCTAATATAATTAACAGTTGGCATTTGACCGAGATACCTGATTTTATTGATGCATTAAATGACCCTACCAAAACGGCTTGTGGTTCAGGAAATTTCTTGCTGACGAAAACAATTTGGAAAAAGGTAGGAAGATATAATGAATTTTTGGGTGGTGCGTATGATTCGGAACTTTTCGGATTAAAATTATTAGCTGAAGGTGCAAAGTTTCAAACGCTGCAAGGGACATCTTACTTACACAGGCAAGGATATGAATCAACATTTGTAAAGGAATATAATAAAAAAAACGCTTCAATTTTATTTTTAGCGGGATTGAAGGACTATCTGGATCTGATTGATGAGCGGGATATAGATTACATTTTCGGAAAAGGAAGGTGGACGTGGAAGGACAAGACAACAGAAAGACCTTTACGGAAAAGAATAAAAAAAAATAAAAGCCTTATTGAAAAGGTCATTAATAAAGTAAAAAAAGTTTTAAAATTCATTAATATTTATCAGGAAATAAGATGATTATAGTTGAATTTATGGGTGGTATGGGAAACCAGATGTTCCAGTATGCAATGGGCAGATCATTATCTACCCGTTTGAATACTACTCTTAAATTCGACCTAAACCATCTTTTAGACCGTTCACCAAAGGAAAATTTTGTCTTCCGGGATTATGACCTAGACGTTTTTAATTTATCTACAGAACGGGCTACTGATAAAGAAATGGAACCATATTTTTACCAACCTGAAAATAAATGGGCAAGGCTTTTTAAAAACTTAGTTATCAATAAAATCAATCCTTATACTGTTTTTCGCGAACCGCATTTTCATTTTACTCCGGCTGTATATAACTTGCCCAAAAACAGTTATCTCGCGGGTTATTGGCAATCTCCAAAATATTTTGAAAATGTAAAAGATGAAATAAGAAAGGAATTTACTTTTAAAGAAGAATTACTGGTCATTTCAAAAGATCTTGTAAATACCATTACTAATGAAAATTCGGTATGTATAAATGTAAGAAGAACAGATTTTGTAACCAATAGCTTTCATGGGGCTTGTGGCATGGGTTATTTTATGCCTTCCATTGAAATAATGGCCAGTAAAATTGAAAAGCCTCACATTTTCATTTTTTCAGATGATATCGATTGGTGTACGGAAAATTTCAGAATAGATAAATATCCGATTACTTTTGTAAAACATGAACATAAAGGCTTCAAATTTTCTAACTATTTACGTTTAATGAGTTTGTGCAAGCACTTTATTATTCCTAATAGTTCTTTTGCCTGGTGGGCGGTTTGGCTAAGTGAATATAAAAATAAAGTGGTCATAGCTCCGAAAATATGGCTTACTGATCCCACATGTGATTCCAAAGATTTGGTAAGTTCCGATTGGATAAGAGTTGATAATTAAAATTAGAACAGAATAAATTTTATACAAAAATATGAAAACACTTGTAGTTACCGGATCAAGCGGCCTTATAGGAAGCGAGGTTGTTTCTTTTTTCTCAAGCCTTGGGTGGAAAATTTACGGTATTGACAATAATATGCGTGCCGACTTCTTTGGACCACAAGGCGACACCCGATGGAACCAGTCAAGATTGGAATTGAATCCAAATTTTAAGCACATTGAATTAGATATACGGGACCGGCGTGCCGTTCTTGATTTTATAAAATCAGTAAAATATGATGCGCTGGTTCATACTGCTGCACAGCCCAGCCACGACCTGGCAGCATCCAGGCCATTTGACGATTTTGACGTGAATGCTGTGGGTACTTTAAATTTATTGGAAGCACATAGGCTTAATAATCCAGAAGCGCCCTTTGCCCACATGTCTACGAATAAAGTGTATGGGGATGCGCCTAATGAAATTAAACTTAAGGAACTTGATAAACGTTGGGATTATGACGATCCAAACTATAAAAATGGCATAAAAGAAAGTTTCAGGATAGACCAGTCAAAACATTCTTTATTTGGTGCATCAAAAGTGGCCGGAGATATCATGGTGCAGGAGTATGGCCGTTATTTCAATATCCCTACCTGTTGTTTAAGGGGTGGTTGCCTCACCGGGCCAAACCATTCAGGAGTAGAGCTGCATGGTTTTTTAAGCTACCTGATAAAATGCAATCTTGAGGAAAGAGTCTACAAAATTTTTGGCTACAAAGGAAAGCAGGTAAGAGATAATATACACTCTTATGATGTCGTTAATTTCATATTCCATTTCTTGCAAAACCCACGCTGCGGGGAGGTGTATAATATAGGAGGAGGTCGTGATAATTCTATTTCAATATTAGAAGCTTTTGACCTGATATCGTCGATTTCCGGCAAGGAAATGAAATATGAATATTTAGACCAAAACCGCCAGGGCGACCATATCTGTTATATCTCAGACCTGACGAAAATGAAAGAACATTATCCCGGCTGGGACTACGTTTGAAGAGATACATGAGTCTTGGTTAGCAAGAAAAAAATAAGCGCTATATAATAGAATCAAACATTGTTGGTAAAATATATCGTTTTAATTTACCTGATTTCGGGTATCGTAATACCCGTTATTTTGCGATAGATATCTATAGCATACAGATCGGTCATGCCGGCAATGAAGTCGACCAATGACTGTATGTCCTGGTACACATTTTCCTTCTTTTGCGTTACGGGAAACTGAGCTGATACCAGCTTAATAAGTTTACCGGATTTAGGATGTTGTGGGTACAATACCGCCTGTACAAATTCCTTAAGCAAGCCACCAATTACATTGTAGCCAGCTATCTCGATCTCTACAACCGCCCTGTAATTATAAATGTGAGCCACTGAAAACTCATTGATGCGGTCAATCAGTTCTCTGTCTGCTAGAGGTAAACATTTTAAAAGGTCTTTTTCAAGCGTACCACTCAGTATTTCTGCTTCCAGCTCCATAAATACCAAGGAAAGCTTTTCTATCATCAACCCTATCCAACGTGCGCGTATGTATTGTACTTTTTGGTTATCATCATTAATATTCTTCAGCTTTTGCTCGATATATGCCCGTGAATTGTATACTTCTTTTTCATTTTCAAAGAAAGGGAGGAACATGTCCATGAACGTCTCCTTGGAAATAATATGCAGCCTGTGCGCATCTTCAAGATCTATTACACGATAGCAGATATCATCGGCAGCTTCTGTGAGATAAACGAACGGATGGCGGGCATATACGTGTTGATACCCTTCTTTTTTGGGTATACCCAATGTTTTGGCTATGCTGGTGTATGTACTAAGTTCGGAATCGAAGAATCCGGATTTTTTGGTAGCAATGAGGCCTGCCTTTTTATTAAATCCCTCAATAGAGGCAGATGGATATTTTACCAGCGATGCCAGTGTGGTGTAAGTCAGCTTGTAGCCGCCTGGCTCCGGCTCATTAAAACTGTTAGTGAGCACCCTGAACGCATTCGCATTGCCTTCAAAATGCTCAAAATCTTTAAGTTGGCCAGGACTAAGTGAATTATGGATGATCGTATGCATTTCCCCATCCAGTCCATTAAAAAAAGACCTTATTGCATCTTCTCCTGAATGGCCGAAGGGCGGATTGCCAATATCATGTGCCAGGCAGGCAGAGGCAATAACAGAAGATAATTCATGACGATAGAAGTCGCTGAACCCGGGATCCTGATCTTTATATTTTGCGGCTATCTGCTCCCCTACAGCCTTGCCTAAAGACCGCCCTACCGATGCCACTTCAAGGCTGTGTGTGAGGCGGTTGTGTACGAATATCGCCCCCGGCAAGGGGAAGACCTGTGTTTTATTCTGAAGCCTCCTGAATGCAGATGAAAATATAATACGGTCATAGTCCCGGAGAAAAGAATTGCGGACAGGGTCATAAACAGACCGTCTGCCTTCGGGATCACCTGTGCGTTGCGTTGTATATAACGAGGACCAATTCATACTGTAAATATGCAACATTGCTACCAATGTGAGAAATAAGGAAAAACAAAAAGTTTTTTATTGCAATATGCTACATAGCGTCTGCGTGTAAAAAGTATTTAAAACAGCAAGTATTGGCTGGCTATTAAAAGATCAGTGGCTGATGCGAAAGCACCAGCCACTGAAGGAGGGAAATCAAAGAGGAGTTATCAGACTGGAAAGTAGTGTAACCTAATTCCTTACTTATATTATACTATCGTGCCAACAAACTCAACTTATTGATGATCAACTAGTCTTTATCGGGTGTTTTACACTGTATGAGGAAATAACTATTCTTATCTTTTCCCCAATAAGGCTTTGTAATATCTCCGCCTGCTTCTTTGGCAAATAGCCCATCTGCTTTTTCAAAGTACGGCTGTGCAGCTTTTTTACCGCCGCCATAGGCTTTAGGTGTATAAAATTTGCTGATGCCCTGTAAGTAGTACATGCGTGGATTATCCGGATTCAGGTCTTTTGCACTTTCCAGATTCGAGCTGAATAAGGCTCCGTATTTCTGCCAGCGGGCCATTGGGTCAATAGCCATACGGGCATTGGCTATCATTGCCGCCAATACAAATGTCTCATCAGTTTCTTTTTTCAGAATACTAACAGCGTCTTCTCTTTCTTTATCTGCCTCATCAAGGTAAGCATCCCGCTTGGTGGCATCTTTCTCCATGTATGACAGTACTGTTTTGCTGAATGCCAGGTAATAATGAGTGATCCATTCATTATCCCATTTTTTAGCTATAAGGCTTAGCTTATTGCTTTGCTGCACTTTCACTGACATATCCTGTGTAGTGTCAAAGGCTGTAAATGTGTTCTTCAGCACAGTATTAAGGTCCTGCGCCCGGGCACTCACTACCGTAAGCGCCATTGCTCCCAGTAAAATAAATTTTTTCATTTTCGCTGTTTTTTATGTTTAAAGATTAATTGGTTTTTATTTAAAGCTCATCTTTTTTAAACTGTGTCAGGGAAAAATTCACACCAAAGAATATAGAACGGTACAACGCAGGAACTATAGGGGTGGGCGCTATGCCGGGAACAACATTACCGCCTGCGTCGTAAGTATACCTGTATCCAAAAATATTGTGCTGGTTGGTAATGTTATCAATACTCACGTAAAATACGGTAAACCATTTTCCAAAACTATGCAGGTAAGCAACCGTTAGCGCCAGGTTATTAAAATCAGGAGTGCGGTTACTCAGGAACTGTGATGCATCATTAGGGTTATTGTTAGGATTATAGTATGGCCTACCGCTTGCGAAGCTGTAGGTGGCGCTAAAATTGGTTTGCCATTTATCTACAAAGTATTTTGTAACAAGGCTTAGATTATTATTTGCAATGTAGGTAGGCGTGGCTTCTGTTGGAAAATTTTCATACTTCCTTTTGGTATCAATATAGCTGTATGATACCCAGTAGTCCAGGTTCTTCACCGTTTTTTTATCGCGATAAAATAATTCCAGCCCTTGTGCATAGCCATACCCGCTATTATCTACCAGCGTGCTGTTTGTAATTATTCTATAACCATTAGGGTCGAATGAGCCTGTATCATGTTCCAATACCAGGTGCTCATATTTTTTATAATAACCTTCTATGCGCAAGGTGCGGTCATCTTTAGTATACTGCCATTTGGCTATATAATGTATAGCTTCCTGTTGGCCGGGGCGCAGGCCGGCAAGTAAATACAGATCCTGCGGGTTTTGATAAAAAATGCCGCTCGCTAAAGATACCTGGCTGTTAGCGCTTGTTTTGATGGCCATAGAAATGCGGGGAGCTATATCACTTTTATTAAGCAGTTCGCTATGCTCATAACGTAGCCCCGGCCTGATGGCTATCATGTTTATCGGTGTCCATTCCAGTTCTGTATAACCTGCAAGCTGTGTTTCTGTATAATCCTGCCGATAGGAATCAGCAAAATCTTTACTGATTCCGTAATGTTGTACTTCCCCGCCAACGAGCAGGTTGATGCGGCTTGTAAAATAATCTTTGCCTTCTATACGGAATTGTGAACGTTGATCTTTTTCAAGGATCGGGACACCACCAAATGAATTTCTTGTAGAGTCAAGGCTGTAAGAGGCAGCCGTGTATAAGCTGTATTTGTCTTTAAATAACTGCTTATAAGAAGCATTGGAATAATAATATTGGTCTTTCGTTACAAAGTCAATTGTATCAGGCAGGCCCACAAAAGGGCTCACGAAATTTGATGAAGCGCTTTGGATCCCTGCATACGGATTAGGTACTGCTATACCACTTTGGGTATACGAACCGTTTGCACTAATTTTTAAGATTCCGTCTTTGTTTGGCTTCCAAACGTACCGGACATTGCCGCTGTAGCCGATTGGCGGATTGTAAAATTTAAAGTTGGTAGTAGCGATTCCGTAGAAAGGAGTGAGGTTATTATAGCTGCCACCAAAATCAAGTGCGGCCTTTTTCCACTTTTTGGTAGCAGATGCATACAGACCGGCGAGGTTCACGCCCAGGTTCACCGTGCTTTTATCCGGCATATCCGTTGTGTTAAGCTCCAGCACCCCTGATAATGCCTGTCCATAACGTGCGCTATACCCGCCGCTGCTAAAAGATACCCCCTGGTAATTAAATGCACCGAAACGGCTACGTGTAGCTACACCCGGAGGGCCGCTGAAAAAAGCGTTTTGTACCACCATTTCGTCTACAAGTATAGATAGCTCACTTGCATCACCACCCCTTACAAAAAGGCCATTGTCAGGCCCGGTTTGCTGTGTACCAGGCAACATTTCTATAGCTTTTACCACATCCGCATTCGCACCTGCAGTAGTTACTATATCTAATGGTTTTAATACAGTCTTGCTTTTATCATTTGATGCGTCAAATGACCCGGCTGTAATGGTCACCATTTGCAGGTTATGAGAGGTCGTTTTCATGTGCAGTAAAATACCGCTTACATCCCCGTTAATAACAATTGGTAAGCCAGTAATGGCATGGCTTACCTCTGAAGCGACTATGGTCTGGCTCCCTTTTTCTGAGGTGGTGAACTCGAAGACGCCGGTACTATCAGTTGTGCCACCGTCTAATGTATTTTCTAAGTACACACTTGCACCCCTGATCGGCATATTCTGATCGTCCATCACCTTTCCGCTGATCTTGTATTGGGCATTGACGATACCGGTCACAAGGCCGAAAACCGGCAATAAGATCAATGCTTTTAAAAGTATATGTATCCTCATTTATTTAAGATTATGCCGCAAAGCTATATTGCGGCTCATGAACAGGGTAGTTTATTTCGGTCAACAATTAGGGCTTGTCGGTGAACGGGTAAAAAAAAGCGGTGAAGTGGTTCAAAAGCATAGATAATATCCCTCTTTCAGCCTGCCTGTTACCAAAACACTGTTTATATTTGCCATATAGCTATTTAAAAGCCATTGACTATTTTTGCAAATATATGCCAGAACTCCATTTTTATAATTCATACAACAGGCAAAAAGAAAAGTTTGAATCCATTACACCCGGTTATGCCGGTCTATATGTATGCGGCCCTACTGTTTCAGGTGAGTCTCACCTGGGTCATGCACGGCCATACATAACATTTGACGTCGTAGGGCGCTATCTCAAACACCTGGGATATAAAGTGCGGTATGTACGTAATATCACAGATGCCGGCCATTTTGAAGAAGAAGGGCGCGAAGCAATAGACAAAGTGGGTGAAAAAGCCAAACTGGAAAAGCTGGAGCCAATGGAAATGGTGCATAAATACACTTCCCTTTTTCATTATGGCATGCGTCTTTTTAATTGCGAAGAACCGGCAATAGAGCCTACGGCTACCGGGCATATCATAGAGCAGATAAGCATGATAGAGAATATCATGGCTAAAGGATATGCCTACGAGGTGAATGGGTCTGTTTATTTTGATGTAAAAAAATATGCAGAAGAATTTGCCAATACCCCAAACCCATACGGGAAACTATCAGGACGAATACTGGAAGACCAGTTAGAAACCACGCGGGAACTGGACGGGCAGGATGAGAAAAGAAATAAAGTAGATTTTGCACTATGGAAAAGCGCGCCACCGGAGCATATTCAGCGGTGGATAAGCCCATGGGGTGAAGGTTTCCCGGGCTGGCATATAGAATGTTCTGCAATGAGCAGCAAGTATCTCGGTGAGACGTTTGATATTCATGGCGGTGGTATGGATCTGCAATTTCCTCATCATGAAAGCGAGATAGCACAGTCTACGATAGCTCATGGGCATGCTCCTGTACGTTACTGGATGCACAATAATATGATCACCATCAATGGGAAGAAGATGGGTAAGAGCTATAACAATGTCATAAAGTTGTCGGAGCTGTTCAGCGGTAATCATCCTTTATTGGCTCAGCCGTATCACCCCATGGTAGTGCGCTTCTATATATTACAAACACACTACCGCAGTACACTTGACTTCTCTAACGAAGCGCTGCAGGCATCAGAGCGGGCAATCAGGCGCTTATGGGATGCATACGAGCAGCTGAAAAAATTAAATTCTGACAATGCTACTGCTGCCGATAAGGAACTGGATCAGAAGGTGGTGAACTGGTGCAATGAGTGCGAGGAATTCATGTGTGATGACTTTAACACGGCCAAAGTGCTCGCCAACCTTTTCGAACTCGCCCCGGTGATCAACGGTATCAAAGGAGGGCAGATCGCCGCTAATGCGCTGTCCGGAGGCACGGTTACGCTCCTAAAAGACACTTTCAGGATATTTCTTGAGGATATATTGGGTCTGCAACCACTACAGGTGCAGCAGAGTAATAAAATGGACAGTGTACTCTCCTTACTTATAGAGATACGGAAGGACGCCAAGAAAAGAAAAGATTTCGCTACCTCAGACCAGATAAGGAATAAGCTTGCAGAATCAGGGGTATTACTAAAAGATGAAAAAGACGGTACTGTCAGCTACACTATTGAATGATCTTTGGTAGCATAAATATCATAGATCATGCATTAACCTGGAAAGTGGCATGAACTTTGCCCTTACCCGGTAATAAATATATAAAATGAAGAAAATTTCAAGGCTTTTAAGGTATCTCGCTGAGTATAAAGGTAAAATAGGGCTTTATTTCCTGTTCAACCTGTTCAGTATAGCATTTGGTTTGCTTTCTTTTACCATGCTTATACCGGTTTTAAAAGTTTTATTTGATAGTGCAGATATAAAACAACCTGTATTACATCCCGCGCTGAATCTATCATTTACTAACATACAACAGGACGTAGATTATTTCAAGAATATTTTGCAGCATACAGATAAATATACTGCGCTTGCGGCGGTATGTGTAACAGTGGTCGTATTTACCATTTTAAAAAACCTCTTTTTGTATCTCGCACTGTATATTTTAAACCCATTGAGAAATGCGGTGCTCCGCAGACTTCGGGACGAGTTATTTACTAAGACATTGTCTCTGCCCATTGGCTTCTTTACTGAAGAAAGGAAAGGGGATCTCATTTCCCGCATGACTAATGATATTAATGAAGTAGAGCTATCCATAATGGGAGTACTGGAGGTATTTATCAGGGAACCGCTTACAATTTTATTTTACCTCGGCACGATGGTTTATATGAATTACCAGCTTACTCTTTTTCTGCTGTTATTTCTACCTGTTTCAGGCCTCATCATCGGGAGGATCAGTAAATCACTGAGAAAGTCTTCTAACATAGCACAGGAACAGTTAGGCGGAATGCTTGGTATCATAGATGAAACCCTGGTAGGTATGCGGGTACTAAAAGCATTCAATGCAGAAAACCATCAGCATTTGCGGTTCATGAAGTTGAATAATGTATTATTCCGTACCCGTAATCGCATAGCAGCCCGCAGGGAACTAGCTTCTCCATTGTCTGAAACAATGGGCATCATAGTGGTCAGCATTATATTATGGTTCGGAGGTAAGCAGGTTTTTTCCGGACATGGTTTCGATGCGGCTTCGTTTATTGCCTACATAGGCTTATTTACTATGATCATAAACCCCTTCAAAAATATTTCCGCGGCATTCTACAATGTACAAAAAGGCACAGCGGCGCTTGATCGTATTGAACATTTGCTGGGCGTAGAGCTTTCCATCACTGAAAAGCCGGATGCAAAGCCCATCAAATCCTTTGAACGTACTTTGGAACTAAAGAACGTTAGTTTTTATTATGGCGAAAAGAAAATACTGGATAGCATAGACCTGAAAATAGAAAAAGGGAAGACCATAGCATTGGTAGGCGCTTCTGGTGCCGGTAAGTCCACTCTTGTTGATCTTATACCCCGCTTCCACGATGTAAGTGGCGGAGAAATACTCATAGACGGCATTAACGTCAAGGACTGCAAACTCGATGACCTGAGGCGCCTTATGGGTGTCGTAAGCCAGGACCCTATACTGTTTAATGATACTATTTACAATAACATTGCCCTTGGCACCGGCGGCGCTACCCGTGAACGGGTGGAAGAAGCTGCCCGTGTAGCACATGCGGATAATTTCATCAGGCAAAAAGGAGATGGCTATGAAACCGTAGCCGGTGACAGGGGATCAAGACTTAGCGGTGGAGAGCGCCAGCGGGTGACCATAGCAAGGGCAGTATTAAAGAACCCTCCAATACTCATACTTGATGAGGCTACATCATCACTGGACACAGAAAGTGAGCGCATGGTACAGGATGCTATAAACAAGCTGATGGAAAACCGTACCTGTATCGTCATTGCCCATCGCCTCTCTACTGTAAAAGATGCCGATGAGATAATAGTTATGGAAAAAGGCAGCATTGCGGAGCGCGGCACACACAGCAGCCTTATAGCTAAAGATGGTATCTACAGGCGCCTTGTAGAAATGCAGCAGGTAAAATAATAAGTGTCTTTTTGCCGCTGAATTTTTACTTTTTAGTTTAACATTCCCATATATTTGCAATACAAACTAATAGAACATGAGCAAGATATTGGTTACCGGCGGCTGTGGCTATATAGGCGGTCACACGATTGTAGATCTCATACAGAATGGTTTTGATGTTATATCCGTTGACGATCTTTCCCGCGGCTCATTAAAAATGCTGGAAGGGATAGAAAAGATCACCGGAAAGCAGGTAAAGAACTACAAGGTAGACCTCTGTAACCTGGATGATACCGAGGCTATCTTTCTTGAAAATACAGACATCGTTGGTGTTATCCATTTTGCCGCGTTCAAGTCAGTACCGGAATCGGTGAATGAACCGCTGATGTATTTCAAAAACAATTTCAATTCCCTTATTAATATACTACAGTGCGCAGAGGATTTTGATGTGAATAATTTTGTCTTTTCATCATCCTGCTCTGTTTATGGCAATACTACCCAATTACCTGTTGTAGAAGAAACGGGCTTTCCGGAACCTGAATCGCCCTATGCCCGTACAAAGCAGGTAGGTGAGGCAATATGCCGTGACTTTAGTACGATCAATAAACATTTCAATACTATACTGCTTCGCTACTTTAACCCGGTTGGTGCACATCCTTCCGGCCTTATCGGGGAGTTCCAGGACTTGTCAGAGAGCGTAGTTCCTGTTATTACACAGACAGCCATCGGGAAACGTAAGGAAATGACCGTATTCGGGAGTGATTATGATACCCGTGACGGCTCCTGTGTACGCGACTACATCCATGTAATGGATATAGCCAATGCCCATACCCGTGCACTGCAATATATCATTGATGACCGTAACAAATCTAACTGCGAAATATTCAATCTTGGTACCGGCAATGGCGTAACCGTACTGGAGCTTATTGCTGCTTTTGAAAAGGTATCCGGCCAGAAACTTAATTATAAAATAGGGCCCCGCCGCCCGGGTGATGTGGTAGAAGTATATGCCAACAATAATAAAGCCCGTACGCTCCTCGGTTGGGAAACCAAGTTTGGACTGGATGCAATGATGGATACTGCCTGGCGCTGGGAAAATGCTTATGCAGGAATGAAAAAATCTACTGTAGGGGCTTAGTAAACAGATACTTGCGTTTTACTCATCAGGCTGCATGCATTTCATCATGCTATCCCACAACCTTTTTGCGGAGCCATCCCAGTCAAATTTCTTTACCTGTACACGGGCATTAGCTATGAGTTTATTGCGAAGCACTTCGTCTTTGTAAAGCAGGTGCATTTTATCCGCTATATCCTGTGGGTCTTTAGGGTCCACAAGTAGGGCAGCATCGCCTGCTACCTCCGGCATGGATGATGTATTGCTCACTATGGCAGGGACATCACATTGTAAAGCCTCCAGTATAGGTATCCCAAAACCCTCGAACAGTGAAGCATATACCAGTGCATACGCGCCGCCTATCACCTTGGATAATACATCCACATTCATATAACCTACCCACTTCACATCATCTTTAAATTGCATTTCAGCACGCATTTGCTCCACTTCCTCATACTTCCATGCCATGCGGCCAACGATCACCAGTTTCATATTGGTATGCTGGCGCTTCTTGAAGGCTACAAACGCCTGCAAGAGGTTCACTATATTTTTTCGTGGGTGCAGGGCGCCGGCAAACACAAAGTATTCACAACCATCCGCATATTGCTTTTTAACTGCTTCCCGTTCGTCAGAACTCAATGGCTTATACTCGTCATGAGCACCATTATAAACCACATCTATTTTAGATGGGGCAATACCATAATGCTTGCTGATATCTTCCTTTGAAAAAGCAGACACGGTAGCTATTCTTTTGGCCTTCCTCGCAAAAAGCGGTGAGTAATGCCGCCAGTAAAGACGGTGGCTGAGCACAAAATGCTCCGGGTAATGCTCAAATGCAAGGTCGTGTATTACTAAGCAGGTAGGCACCTTTGTACTTAATGACAGATAACTGTCGGGCGATAAAAAAAGGTCTATTTTATATTTACGGAGTACTATGGGTAAACTCCATTCAAACCATATGTAAAACAACAAGGGATGCCTGGCCTGTGGGTGTACTACCACCGGGGTTACATTAGGGGCAAAAATAAATTGCGGGTCATAATCACGGTCAAAAAAGAAAAAGAACTCATGCTCCGGATGGTTCCGGACTATCCTTTCCAGTGTTTGATAAGTAAACCAACCTATACCCTCAAGCTTTCCTTTTAACAGTAATCGTGTATTTACGGCTATTCGCATACCTTATGGCAACAAAAATATACTTTTACCGCTTTATTACCGTTTAAATATCCTCATGCAGCGTTTTTTTGTAAAAAATATCCTTTTTGTCATCGCGGTCAATGTACTGGTGAAGCCAATATGGGTTTTTTTTATTGACCGTACAGTACAAAATACGGTTGCCACAGGTTCTTATGGTACTTACCAGGCACTCCTGAGCATAAGCATCATTTTCCAGATGGTGCTGGATTTTGGCATCAGTAGTTACAACAGCCGCACTATAGCCCAAAATCCGGATAAGCTTACTGACCTGTTCCCGGCCATGTTATCAGCAAGGCTGGTATTGATACTTGTTTATATGGCATTGGCATATATATGGGGTTATTGCCTGGGCTATAGGGGGTGGGAATTGACCTTATTGATCGGGGTTTTGCTGATACAGGCATTGAATGCACTTGTATCTTTTATAAGGAGTAATGTGGCGGCACTGCATAAGTTCAAGACAGATGGGGTACTGTCAGTGACTGACAGGCTGCTGATGATAATTATCTGCGGTTTCCTGCTGCTTTATCCCGCTACTGCGCATATATTTAAAATACAATGGTTTGTCATTGCCCAGATCGTCTGCTACTTTATTACTGCCGTGACTGGCTACATCATTTTAAGGAGAATAGGCAAGGTGAAATTGCGCTTTTCATTTGATGGCCCTGTCATTTTCAGGATCATTAAGCAAAGTTTCCCCTACGCCTTGCTCATCTTCCAGATGTCTATCTATAACCGGGCAGACGTGATTATCATAGAACGTATGGGTGCGCACGCAGATGGTAAAGCCCAATCTGACATTTGGGTTGCAGCATTCCGCCTGCTGGATCAGGCCAATATGTTCGGGCTCATGTTCGCAACAATTTTATTACCACTTTTTGGGCGCATGCTATCTGAGAAACAAGATGTGCATCAAATAGTAAAATTATGCGTTAATATGCTGCTGCCTATGTCTTTTATGGTAGCTATAGCCGGTATCTTTTTTAGCGCAGATATAATGCACCTGCTTTACCATAAAAGTGCCCTTTACAGCACTATGTCTGTAGACTATGGAGTGATCTTTGCAATACTTATCGCTTCGTTCCCTGCATGGTGCCTCATGTATGTTTACTCTACCCTGCTTACGGCTAATGGCAGCCTTCGCACACTTAATATAATCGCGTTCGCCGGCATCATCATTAATTTATCCCTTAACTTTTACCTGATACCCCGGTACAAAGCGGAGGGTGGGGCGGTCACTTCATTAATTACCCAAACCTCGCTGGCGATCGCGTTCATCATTTGGGCCAAAAGGATAATAAAACTACCGGTAAATATAAAGTGGATCTTAGCTCATGCGGGCTATCTGCTGCTTATTTTAACTTTGGCCTATGGGGTGATCATAGGGTTACGTGGCGTTTCCTGGATGTTCCAGCTATTAGCATTTGGAGCTATATCTGTGGTGCTGATGTTCGTTTTCAGGTTTATATCGATAGGGGCAATAAGGCAGCTAATAAACAGGCAAAATTCTGTGAATGTATAGTGGCGTCAGTTTTTAGGGGCAGTAGTGTTTTCTTGTGCGGTATCATCTTGTGAGTGTATTACTTTAGCAGGTATTTCTTTCGCCTCTCTTTTTACGATGTATACTGCCGTATCATACACCGTTATACCTTTGCCGTGTTTCATCACATACACTTTTGTGAATTCTGCTCCGAAATATAGTATTATAGAAGAATAATAGACCCACGATAGCAGGATGATAAGTGACGCTGCCGCCCCATAGGTACTGATGCTGGCAGAGCTGCCCAGATAATAGCCGATAACAAACTTGCCGATAAGGAATAACACTCCAGTAAAGCTGGAGCCAATAAGCGAATCACGCCAGGCGATCTTGGCATCAGGTAATACTCTATAAATCACGGCGAATAGAAAAGTCACAATAACGAATAACAAAACGATATTGACCCCCTTTATCAGGATAAAGTCTGCATCCCCTAAAAAACTCTGTAATCGGGCGGTGAACAGGTCTACAACTATATTTACGAATAAAGTAACCAGCATCAAAAAACCCATTCCTATTATCAGGGAAAAGGAGAGCAGCCGATCAGTAATATATTTCAGCCAGCTCCTTTTCGGTTTTGTTTTTATGGACCATATATAATTGATAGAGCTTTGTATTTCTGTAAATATCCCTGTAGCGCCAAATATCAATATAATAGCGCCAATAATTCCGAATAAGGTAGTATGGTTCTGGTGGCTGATACCATCAAGCATGCTTTTTAATTCCTGCGCACCGGCCTGTCCCACTATATTACCTACCTCGCTGAATACATGGGCTGTTACGGTAGATTTTTTATAAAAAACGCCAAGGAGGGTGGTCACAACAAGCAAAACAGGCCCTATGGCAAAGATGGTGTAGTATGCCAGTGATGCGCTTAGCTTTAAAGCATTATCTTCTGAAAATTCACTTGCCGCATCTTTTACCAGGTCAAAGTATCTGCGAAGTTTAGACGCCATTTAATGTGTTTTTAATATAATTGAGTACAACCATAATGCCATACTACATACTTAGCAAATTTGCACGTAAAATGCTTTTAAAGCCATAAAATGGAGTTCTTTGGGAAATATATTCCTCAACATACGCATTAAACTGATGTTTTTTATGCATAAAAGGTTGGCCTTATTTTTTTATTGAAGATGGTAATTCATTTGATAACCAAAATTAAAAAACCACGATCATGGCTGCAAAGTATTCAAAAGTGACATCGGAAAAAGTGCATACAGAAATGCATGAGATGAAAGAAGGCAAGTTAAAAAGTGGCTCAGGGAAAAAAGTAACTGACCCTAAGCAGGCAATTGCAATAGGCCTTTCAGAAGCAAGAAAGGAAGGTGAAAAAGTGCCGAAAGCTCCAAAAGCGACATCAAAAAAAAGTACTGCACCTAAAAAAACGCCCTCAAAAAAATAGCCTTTATCCCTCTTATATATCAGTTTGCAAGTGAGTGGGTGTCGCCCCTCATTTGCAAACAATTTTTTGCTTTACCATTCGTACTCTTTCTCTATTTCCTTTTTAAGCCGGTCTACAAGTGTCAGTGTGGCAGGGCAGTGTACCAGGTTATTCTTAAAGGTATCGTTATAAAGATCAAAAGGTTTTTTGTTGTGGTGGGGAAACTCAGCACAGTCTCGTGGACGCACATCGTAGATAGAGCATTTATTACCCTCCAGGAACTGGCATGGCTGTGTCTTATTCACCCAGTCGCCGGAATCTTCTTCTTTAATAAGCCATTTTTCAACAAAAGCTTTAGGTTTCATATCCAGGTGTTCGGATATCCTGCTTACATCGGCCTTGGTAAAAGTCGGTGTCATGGTCTTGCAGCAGTTAGCACATTCCATACAGTTCACATCTCGCCATACAGTTGCATCTGTTTTTGCTACTACAACCGGCATGTCTTCAGGGACAATGGTATCTAACTTATCAAGAAAGGCAGAAAGGGATTTCCTCTTCCTGCTGGCGGTAATTCTGAATTTCTTCAAGTCCATAAGAGGGGCAAATATAGGGTATTTAAATTATTACAAGATAACCCGGAAAACCAAAAGGTATTTATTCGCTTTATAAAAGCAAAACACGCTGCCATGAGATCATGGCAGCGTGTCTATAACCATTTATTACTTACAAATTTATACCTCTTTCGTTTCTTCCTCTTTCTTTACCGGCGCATCTATTGCGAATACAATCTTACCATCGGTTTCATTATAATCGGCAGTTACGCTATCGCCTGCTTTTATCCGGTGATTAAGGATTTCTTCTGCAAGCGGATCCTCCAGGTATTTCTGGATAGCCCTGTGCAAAGGACGCGCACCAAATTGCTGGTCATAACCTTTATCGGCGATGAATTTTTTAGCAGTATCGGTAAGATGCATTGTAAAGCCCAGGGTGTTGAGGCGTTTCATCACATCCTTCATAATGATGTCTATGATCATTGCTATGTGCTTCTCTTCCAGTGAATTGAAGATCACCACATCATCGATACGGTTCAGGAATTCAGGAGAGAATGTACGTTTTAACGCCTTTTCTATCACACCGCGATTGTTATCTTCTGCATTCACCGTTTTAGCGTTAGTAGCAAAACCAACCCCTGCACCAAAATCTTTAAGTTGGCGTACACCTATATTGGAGGTCATGATAATAAGAGTATTCTTAAAATCTACCTTATGGCCAAGGCCATCTGTAAGTTGCCCATCGTCCAATACTTGTAACAGTATATTGAAAATATCCGGGTGTGCTTTTTCTATCTCATCCAGCAATACTACAGAATAGGGTTTCCGGCGTACCTTCTCAGTAAGCTGCCCGCCTTCTTCATAACCTACGTATCCGGGAGGCGCACCTATAAGGCGGGTAAGGGAGAACTTCTCCATGTACTCACTCATGTCTACACGTATCAGTGCATCATCGCTGTCAAACATATAGCGTGCCAGTGCACGGGCCAGCTCGGTTTTACCTACACCTGTAGGTCCAAGGAATATAAAAGACCCAATAGGTTTCCGGGGATCTTTGAGGCCCACACGGTTACGCTGTATTGCTTTTACTATTTTGCTTATCGCCTCATCTTGTCCTACCACGTTCTGCCTCAGGTCGTCATCCATACGGCGCAGCTTTGCACTTTCGGCTTCTACCATACGCATCACAGGAATTCCTGTCATCATGCAGATCACCTCCGCAATAGATTCTTCGTT
>Ga0206806_1106_pt1 | contig 17941 bp, 13 predicted proteins | sample Alteio_BWOrgCont_60_FD_152911 | JGI IMG/M metagenome (GOLD analysis project Ga0206806, IMG submission 152911) | Enriched cells from forest soil in Barre Woods Harvard Forest LTER site, Petersham, Massachusetts, United States -... | ecosystem: Environmental > Terrestrial > Soil > Temperate forest >... | reverse complement strand
GGTAGAGAAGCAGGTGAGCTTGCAGCGGTAGTAAAGGCTGGCTTCCGGGTAAATAGTGGCAGTATCAGTAGTTACTCCTGAGAGGTAGGCCCATGCAAGGCTATCTGTTGAGTACTGCCATTGGTAAGATATGCCGCATACGGTGCTGGCGCCTACCAGGTAAAGGGTATTGCTGTTGCCGCTGCATAACGAAGTGTATACTGCCTGCGCTGTGCCCGCCGTAGGTGTGCCGGTGCACGATGAAGTGACGGTAACCGTATAGGTAGATACGCAACCGGTGGAGTAAGAGTTGCAGGTCATGACAGCCGTACCGGGGTAGACCCCCGTAACTGTGCCCGCCATAAACCCGGTAACCACACTGGCTACTGCAGGATTGCTGCTTGTCCATGAGCCATTGATGCTGGTATGTAATGTGATGAACGCTGTAGCGCAAACCCCGGTTGGCCCGGTAATGATGGGTTTGGGATCAACGGTAAGGTTAGTGCCGGCACTACAGCCTGCTACGGTATAACTGATACCGGCAGACCCGGAGGATATACTGGTAGCAATTCCGCTCGTGGACCCAATGGTGGCAACGGCCGTATTGGCGCTGCTCCAGGTGCCGCCGGTGGTCACGTCGCTCAAAGTAGATACAGCACCCTGGCATATGCTGGTGATGCCTGTGATGCCTGCAGGTGTGAGGTTGACGGTAACCAGGCTGGTTACTGCACCACAAGAGCCGCCAACGGTATAGCTGATAGTGACTACACCCGTGGATAAACCATTGATAGTGCCACTTGACGAGCCGATGGTGGCTACCGCAGGATTGGAACTGGTCCATGTGCCGCCAGTTGAGGCATCGCTGAGCGTGGCCGGGGTGCCTGTGCATACGGTTGTAGGCCCGGTTATGGGTGATAAAGTATTGATGGCATTAATAGTTGTTGTTGCTGCACAGCCTGATGGAAGTGTGTAAGCAACAGTAGTGCTGCCGACCGTATAACCGGTTACAATACCGCTTGTGCCTACAGTCGCAACAGCCGGGCTGCTGCTGCTCCAGGTGCCGCCGGTAGTGGTTTCCGTTAGATTTATTGTGGAGCCAATGCATACACTGCTTGGGCCGCCTATAGCTGCGGGTGCAGGGAGTATGGTGATGGTAGCCGGGCCGAGCATATTGGTTTGGCAGCCGGTGGTAGGGTCTGTGCCTATAGCAGTATATGATCCTGCTGTAGTAAAAGCTCCAAAATCAATACTCGTGCCAAAACCAGAAACGGGTGAGCCAATTGGAGTAACCCCATTATATAACTGGTACATGAAACCCAACTGCGATCCGTTAAGATATATATGATCGCCCGGGCCACCTGCACAAATGGCGCCGCTACCGCCAACGTAAAGAGTAAATGCTGTAGGCAAGGCGTTCACATATACCGCAGTAGTGACATAGCCCGCACCCACGGTATAAGTGATCGTTGCCGGGCCGGCAGAAATTGCGTTCACTATTCCCGACGTAGACCCGATAGTGATTATCGCAGTATTACTGCTGGTCCAGGTGCCACCCGATGTAGCGTCACTCAAGGGCGTACCCGTATATCCCTGGCAATAGCTGGTAGACCCGGTGATAGGACCGATCACGGCAAATGCCGCAAATGAAAATAGTAAAGCGAAAAAACTGAGAATAAAATGCTTCATAAGGTGCGAATTTACAATATAAATGTATCAAAATAGTACGTCTGCCGGAAAGTAGGGTTATTGTATTGGTTGCCATATTGCTTTCGGCAGCTTTCCATACTAATAGGCGTAAGTTTTACCGGAAATGTTAGTAAGCCAATTAATACTAATCGGCATGTATTGACCGTTATACCTGAAAGAGAAGCAATACTGTGCGGTAAAAAATATTATCTTTAATTAAATCCACCCTTATGAAAAACGCAACCTTGAAACTACTTGCACTATTTTTTCTTTTTTCTTCCTTTGATGAGAACAGCCTGCTCAATCATCCCATGCCGCTACTCCCCAACAAAACGCTGGATGGCAGGACTATTGACGAGAATTACTACAAAGGGCATATCACCATTGTAAGCTGCATGTTTATCGGTTGCTATCCATGTATGATGGAAATAGGCATACTCAATAAGATAAAGGCAGAATATGCAAATAATGAACAGCTTCAGATACTATGCGTAGCAAGGCAAATGAGCAAACAAATGCAACAATTCAACGCGGACGACACGACCTTATTCAGCCGTATAAGGAAAGCACTAAAAGTCGATCCTATAACCTACACCATCCAACCGGCATGTGATGATGCAGAAAGCAAAATGGTAAAAAGTGGCGCCGATTCTTCACAGCATATAGAAATCAAAAGCGAATGCAATACGATCACGGAGAAATATGGGTTTACAGCTTTCCCAACAATATTCTATGTAGACAAAAAAGGAATTGTCAGGAAAATTGAAACCGGTGGTCCCGGAATTCCAAACGACGCCAATTTTCACGATAAAGTAAAAGCGGAAATAGACCAGTTGCTCGAGGAGCAGTAGTTTAATAGTGAATTACTTTATAGCTATTAAAAGAACCATTGTTAATTACAGCCAGCAGGTATTGCCCGGCTGCAAAATGAGTAAGGTCTAGTGTGCGGTTCAGGGTATTGCTGGTTTCGTTCATCAACGTATTTCCGGAAACATCAATTAATTTTAATGTTGCATTTTGGTCCCCCGGCGGAAGATCAATAAATAATTGGCCGGTTGCGGGAACTGGATATATTTTAACGTCCGCCTGATTCGTTTTAACAGTAGGGACGGCAGTGTTATAACCCAATAGCGATACCCATCCGTCAACGCTGCCGCCGTGTACGCCGCTCACCTCGCTGTCATTTTGATTCACAAAACCCGCTATCACGTAATTGCCGCCGGTGGTTTGCAAAGCGAATCTGCCATTCCCGGTTTGTGTGCCACTAATATATCTTACCCATTGCTGGCTGCCGCTCACGTCATACTTTGTGAGTGAAATATCCGGGTTCCCAAAAAGGCCGCCGCTCAGTGTTATAAACCCGTTGTCGCTGGTAGGTGATATGCAACTGCCGCCACTGGCGACAATCTGCCACGTCGTGGAAAGTGAGGCATCTAACTTTATGATAGAATCCTGGTGGGTGGAATTGCTGGTATACAGGTAATGTCCGTCAGTAGTTTTGCACACATGATCGCCGCTGCCGTGCAGATAGTCAGCATATATTGGCGCCGTCAGTGTTCCCGAATTGTCTACTTTGGCTACATAGGGACTGGCGTATAAGTCTACTATGGCACCCGTAAATACATAACCGTCATCAGCCAGTGACGTACACACATCGCTGACCGTTAGATTGTCAAATGATGGCGCATAATTATACTGCCATGTGACATTCCCGGCCGTGTCAAGTTTTATCAGGTTGTATGTATAGGAGGCAACGATGTACCCGCCATCTGCAGCCTGGTGAATAACGTAACCAAAGATGTTCTTCGCCCACTGTATGCTGCCATCGTTGTACAGTTTCAGCGTTTGTGAGCCCGTTACTATATAGCCGCCGTCAGTTGTTGGTTCTATGTAGTTTGCACCTACCATCGTATCATTATAAGTTCTTTCCCATTGTATGTTGCCTGCACCATCCAACTTCAGCACCCACAATCCCTTTATGCCACCGTTGCTGCTCAGGTCACCATCTGACGAACGTGTAGACCCCGCGGCTACATACCCCCCATCCGATGTCTGTTTTATACAAACAATTGCGTCTGAGGAATCACCGCCATAACACCGCTGCCATATGAGCGGTAATGTTTGCGCAGTTGCTTTTTGTTGTGGAAAAAAAAGTGCTGCCATTGACAGGAACGATAGTGTGCAGAAGTATAGGTATTTCATAGAAAGATATCTACAATAACGGTGTTTATCCGAATTTATTATATCAAATCCACTACCAGTTCTCAGCTACCACAGTTTTTTCATCATTGAGCCATTGAGAAATTACGCTATTGAGAAATGGATTAGATTTTCACTTAATTACTTACTCAACGCTATAACATCCTCAGACGACAAGCCAAACATTGGTGGCGTTTTAATCCCGATCATATTCAGGTAGATATAAAGTTCGCCCCGGTGATGGATCTCATGCTCTATCATGGCCCGCAGCCATTTGGCAATAGTTATCGGTGCTCCGGCGGGAGTAAGACATTTCTTCTGCAGGTCTTCGTCATTAAGGCCGCGGAATATCGCTATCGATTCCTCGTGCTGCTCTTTAAAAAAGGCCATTGTTTCGTCATAACCATCGGCAAGTTCTTTGCCACAGCCACGATAAGTAGATTTTCTTCCTGCTACATTTTCGGCAAACATGTACCGCTCAATGGCCGCAATATGCCGCACCTGGTCGCCAATGGTAAATTTCCCCGGCTTGTAAGTCCACTCCATGTATTCGGGCGGACATACTTCAACCAGCTTTGTAGTACGCTCCCGTATTTTTGCCAGGTAGCTCAGAAATGAATTGACACTGATAATATCCATATAAGCAGGACAATTTGATCAAACTTTACAAATTCCCTCTCTTCGCCTGTTCTCTTTCTATTGATTCAAACAGAGCTTTAAAATCACGTGCACCAAAGCTATTTGTAATGAAATCTTAAGGAGATTATTTCGATGGTGTTTTTGTCTGTTATTCTATATACTAAGCGGTGTTCTTTTGTAATTCGCCTTGACCAACAACCGTATAATTTGTGCTTTAGTGCTTCCGGTTTTCCAATACCTGAAAATGGCTGATCTTCAATAGCGGTAATAAGTGCGGAGATTCTGGACATTATTTTCTTATCCCCACTTTTCTTCCAAAAACTTATATCGTCCTGCGCTCCGGGAGTGTATATTATTTCCACAAGTCAGCAGTTTTAATCGCCTTTCCTTTTCCTTTATTCAGGTCGTCAATGCCTTTTAATAAATGTTCGGTATTCGCTTTCGTAGATAGCAGATATTCCGTTTCTGATTTCGCGGCGTATTTTTTAAGTATGTTTTTAACTTTCTTCAAAGCGTCCTCATCCTCTGTATTTAACAGCATTTGCATTAGTTCCAGTTTTTCAACCTGCATATTCATAGCGCAAATTTATGATATTTCCCAAAACAAAGAGTCCCACTTTTTAAGAGAGAGCAGCAGAACCTACAAATTCCCTCTCTTGGCCTGCTCCCTTTCTATAGATTCAAACAATGCCTTAAAGTTTCCTGCACCAAAGCTCTGTGCACCCTTGCGCTCTATGATCTCGAAGAAAAGGGTAGGGCGGTCTTCTACCGGTTTCGTGAATATTTGTAACAGGTATCCTTCTTCATCGCAGTCTACAAGTATGCCCAGTTCCCGGATCGGGTCTATAGGTTCATCTATTTTGCCTACACGGTTGGGCAGGTCTTCGTAGTATGCGTTTGGCGGAGCATCCAGGAACTCCACACCACGCGCTTTCAACTCACGCACAGTTGCCACAATATCTTTTGTAGCCACAGCTATATGTTGCACACCTTCGCCTTCATAAAAATCAAGGTATTCCTCTATCTGCGATTTCTTTTTGCCTTCAGCCGGCTCATTTATCGGGAACTTTACATAGCCGTTGCCATTGCTCATTACCTTGCTCATGAGCGCTGAGTATTCTGTATTTATCTGCTTGTCGTCAAATGAGAGTATGTTCACAAAACCCATTATATCCTCATACCATTTTATGGTAGGGTTCATGCGGCCCCAGCCTACATTGCCCACGCAATGGTCTATATGCAGCAGTCCCGCTTCTTTGGGGTTGTAGCTGCTCTTCCATTCTTTATAACCCGGGAGGAAAAGCCCTGTATAGTTTTTACGCTCTACAAACAAATGAACCGTTTCTCCATAAGTATAGATGCCACTCATGCGCACCTCCCCATTTTCGTCAGTTTTTGTTATCGGCTCCATGTATACTTTTGCGCCACGGCTTGTTGTTTCTTCAAATGCTTTGTATGCATCATCCACCCAAAGCGCCAGTATCTTCACACCGTCACCATGCTTGTATATATGCTCTGATATAGGATTAGTAGACTGTAGCGGTGTGGTCAGCACCAGGCGTATCTTACCCTGCTGCAGCACATATGATGCCACATCGCGCACACCTGTTTCCGGCCCTGCATAAGCCAATGACTGAAAACCAAAAGCCGTTTTATAAAAATGTGCAGCCTGTTTGGCATTACCTACATATAACTCTATGTGGTCAGTCCCGTTGATCGGGAGGAAATCCTTTGCCTGTGTCATTTTCTGGCTAACCGTCAGTGTTTCCATATAAGTCGAAAGTTAAAGTTTTTAAAATGTAATTTGTAATTTGGAATTTGTAATTTGGATTGTTGTCTTTAGGTGCATCGTAGACCATATTATTTGATTACAAAACAATCCCAATTACAAATCCCCAATTCCCAATTCCGCCCTTATTCAATCCAGCTATACACATAACTATCATCTTCTATCCCCACTGCATCCTTGGTCAGTATTAGCGGGTGAAAAGTATCTACCATCACCGCTAATTCTTTTGTTTCTTTTGCACCTATGCTCTTCTCCACGGTTCCCGGATGCGGGCCATGGGGTATACCTGCAGGATGTAAAGTAATCATGCCACGCTCCACGTGTTTGCGGCTCATGAAGTCACCATCTACATAATACAGCACTTCGTCACTGTCTATGTTGCTGTGGTTATAAGGCGCAGGAATAGACAGCGGGTGGTAATCGAACAGGCGCGGCACAAATGAGCAAACAACAAAGTTATGTGCATCAAACGTCTGGTGAACCGGTGGCGGCTGGTGTACGCGGCCGGTAATGGGTTCAAAATCATGTATGCTCAGGGCATAGGGATATTCGCAGCCATCCCAACCTACCACATCAAACGGGTGGTGCCCGTACCATATCGGGTACAGGAAACCCTTCTTTTTTATCTGTATCAGGTACTCGCCTGGTTTGTCTATAGTTTGTATGTTTTCCGGTTTGCGCAGGTCACGTTCACAGTAAGGCGAGTTTTCCAGCAGTTGCCCGTACTTGCTCAGGTATCTCTTAGGAAATGTTATGGGGCTGAATGATTCTATGATGAACAAACGGTTGTCCTCACTCTCAAATTCAATTTGATAAATAGTGCCCCTGGGCACAACTACATAATCACCGTATCCGAATGCTATTTCGCCGTATTGTGTTCTGAGTATGCCCTTGCCTTCGTGTACAAATAAAACTTCGTCGGTGTCGGCGTTCTTATAAAAAATATGTTCAGTAAGTCCTTTTTTAGGAGCGGCTAGTGTCAACTGCACGTCATTATTGAACAGTACTGTTTTCCTGCTTTTCAGGTAGTCATCGTCAGGTGTTATTTTGAAACCTTTAAAACTTCTGTGCTTTAATATATTTGAAGTAGCTGCAACGGGTGCAATATTTATAGGTTCCTCAGCCTTTACTATTTTTGTTGGCGGATGCAAGTGATAGAGCAATGATGAGTTGGAAGAAAACCCTTCTGTGCTGAATAACTGTTCCGAATAAAGTGAGCCATCCGGCTTCCGAAACTGGGTATGCCGCTTATGTGGAATTTTTCCTAATGAATAATAATGAGGCATTGAACGTATATTTGGCCAAAATTACAAATTTCTTACTTCTTTGACGCAACATCAGAGTAAAATAAATCAAGCCCGGATGAACCGTGTAAAATACCCGTTTAGTGCCATTTTAGTAATGTTATTTTTTAGCAATATCGCACTCGCGCAGGATACCTCCCTTACACATTACACTAAAAAGGAAGTCATGGTGCCCATGAGGGATGGCATTAAACTATATACAAAAATATATACACCTGATGGTATCACCACACCCTTGCCTATTCTCATCATGCGCTCTCCATATTCCGACTGGAACATTGGAGTGCTCAGCCCGGAAAAAGATTCTTATGTTAAAAATATGGCAAAAGGCGGGTACATATTTGTTTATCAGAATATCCGCGGGAAACAAAAAAGTGAAGGAGAATTCATTATGGAAGGCCCGATAGACAAAAAGAACCGGAATGTTATTGATGAAGCTTCCGACACTTATGACCTCATAGAATGGCTGTTGAAGAACACGAACAATAATGGCAAAGTGGGGCAATTAGGGATATCCTATCCGGGCGAGTTGACGTTACTCAGCGCTATAAAACCTCATCCTGCGCTGAAAGCAGTTTCGCCACAGGGTACAGTTGCCGATTTCTTTTTGGGTGATGATTACTTTCACAATGGCGCTTTCCGGTATGCATTCAGTTTTGAGTATGCTTACAGTGAAGAAGCATCCCGTGGCGATACGGTTTTCCCTTTTTCCCAGTGGGACCTGTATGAGTGGTATCTTAATGTTGGCTCGTTGGCTAATGTGAATAAGAAGTATTTTAAACACGATATACCCTCATGGGATTCCTTTTCCATGCATCCTAATTATGACTACTACTGGAGAGAAAGAGCGCCTGTAAATTATGTGGATACGCCACTGGTGCCCATATTGCATGTGGGCGGTTTTTGGGACCAGGAAAATATGAACGGGCCTGAGTCGCTCTTTACGAAAATGGAGAAATACGACACGAAAAACTATAACCACATTATCCTGGGCCCATGGTGCCATGGTCAGTGGTCCGACTCTAATGCCACAGTCCTCGGTGACTATGAAATGGGAAGAAACACAGCCGACGATTTTCGCGGGATGCAAAAGGAGTGGTTTGACTACTGGCTGAAAGGGATAGGTGATGGAAAGTTCACCAAAGCTGTGTGTTTCCAGTCAGGCTCAAACGTCTGGAAGAAATATGATACCTGGCCGGACAAATCGGCTAAACCAACAAAACTGTACCTGCATAAGGATCAGAAGCTTTCGTTCGAAAAACCGATCGAAGTTAGTGGTACCGACAGTTACGTAAGTGATCCCGCCAATCCTATATCCTACCGGGTAAGGCCGATTCAAATGACCTATTCTGATAGCTCTGAATGGGAAACCTGGCAGGTGGAAGACCAGCGCTTTGTAGATCACAGGACTGATATGCTCAGTTATAAAACAGAGCCACTCGATTCTGATCTGACAGTTACCGGCGATGTCATTGCTCATCTTTTCGCCAGCACCACAGGCTCTGACGCAGATTGGGTAGTAAAAGTCATTGACGTATATCCCGACCTTTACAAAAAGAACCTTAACCTCAGCCAGTTCGAGCTGCCGATCGCAGAAGATATTTTCAGGGCGAGATTCAGACATAGCTTCACAAAGCCGGAACCGCTTACGCCCGGCAAGGTGGAAGAATACACTATAGGCCTGCACCAGGTAAATCATGTATTTAAGAAAGGCCATCGCATCATGGTGCAGATCCAAAGCTCCTGGTTTCCCCTGTTTGACCGGAATCCGCAGAAATACGTACCCAACATATTTTTTGCAACTGACAAAGACTTCATCAAAGCCACCCAGAGCATTTACAGGGATAAGCATTTTGCTACTTGCATAGAGTTGCCTGTAGTGCAGAATGATAATGTAATAGCAAAATAAGATACAAGATATTGCTGTTATAAAGCTTAATAGAAAAAGAGAAATTCAGTTTGATGAACTACAACTAAATGCATGGTTCCCTTCAGGGACAGGGTTTTTTACTCCAGCATCTGCCCAACCATCTCCTTCAGCAGTTCCTTATCCCCGGCAGTGTTTTTTATACCTACTGACATAGTGCTGTACTTGCCGAGTAATAGCATGCAACGCTCCACCTTATGCAGCGGCCACCGTTGTGCAGAAGCCATTATGTTTTTTACAAAATAGGGCGATACTCCAAGTGCGGCTGCAGCCTCCTTATCAGTTTTGCCTCTTACAAAGTTGGCAAGGTATAAACGGTTGAAGTGGTTGTAGAATGTACCTATCAGCAACGGCATAGGTGCCGCCTTGGTATTAGCGAGGAAATAGGTGAGCATCCGGTATAGCTTATCCATGTCGCCACCCGTGAGGGCTTCCGGAAATTCAAATACATTGTATTCTTTGCTGATGCCTATATATTTCTGGATGATCTCGGCAGTAAGCTCTTTATCGTCGGGTACGTTGATGCGCACCTTTTCCAGCTCATTCACTATCTTCTGCAGGTCGTTACCCAGGTAGGTAGCCAGTATTTGCGCCTCGCGTTCACCTATCCGGAAGTTTATATCGTTTCCGTGATTTTGTATCCACTGCGGTATGTGGTCGTCCTTTACTTTGTCCGACGTATAGTAAATGCCTTTCTCTTTGGCATATTTTACGATCTTGCCGCGCCCATCCGTTTTCTTAAAGCGATGTTCTATCAGGAAGATGGTAGTAGGCGATGGGTTTTCAAGATAGCCCGCCAGTTCATTAAAACTTTTCACGTTCATCTGTGCGGCATCCTTAAGTATCACCACCTGCTTTTCGGCAAACATCGGGAAACGTCTGCAGGCGTTGACCACGTCTGCCCATTCCACGTCTTTGCCATACAATACCATCAGGTTAAAATCACGCTCGGCGGGATTAAGAATATTGTTCTCGAAATACGTGGTGATCATATCCAGGTAGTACGGTTCCTCCCCATCAATGAGATATACCGGGGCAAATTGCCGTAGCTGTAATGACTGGAATAACTTTTTAAGGTCTGCGTTCATTGTAAAATAGGCTGCAATTTAGCGGAAAGTTGTCAGTACACCTGAAAAACGCTGCTCGCTGAGCAGAAAATATCCGTTGGGATAAATATTTTTTTATCTCACTATGTTAGATGGGGTATTACAAAGCAATTTCTGTTTTATCTTGTCACCCTATCCTTTTGTTTTGAAAAAGATTTATACGATTCTTCTTTTCTTCTTCCCATTGCTTGCTTATGCCCAAAAGCAGGAGGTAAAGGTTATTGATTCACTGTTGCATCAACTGCCCGCAGCAAAGGACGATACTAACAAAGTTACCTTGCTCAATGAACTTGCAGGAGCATACCACACAGTAGATCCCCATGAAGGGATAAAATATGGCACACAGGCGCTGGAACTGGCCGGCGACCTGGGCTGGCAGCCGGGTATAGCAGATGCAAATAATACCCTTGGCCTGAATTATCAATACAAATCTGATTATCCTACAGCGTCACAATATGATTTTGCGGCGTTGAAGCTATTTGAAGAATTAAAGGATAAAAGGAACGAAGCAAAAATTCTGAGAAGGATTGCCATCATTTATCAATATGAGAAAAACAATGATAAAGCATTGGAGTATAATCTGAAGGCATTAAAGTTATATGATGAAACGGGAGACAAGCAGGGTTTGTCAGCAACACTTAGCAATATTGGCATTTTTTATTTTTTTCAGCAAGACTACACCAAAGCTTTGGAATATGATTTTAAAGCGCTGAAGCTTTGTGAAGAATTAAATATGCATGAAGGCATTGCTTCAAATCTTCAGAACATAGGTGACACTTATATGCATATGCGTGATTATGCCCGGTCTCTGGTATATGCCTTCAAGTCGTTGAAACTGTTTGAGCAATTTGGCGATAAATATGGGATTGCAATTGGCCTCGGTAATATTGGGGAAACATACCTGGCTATTGCAAAAGACAGCCTCGGAAAACCTGCGCCTGATAGCCTCATCCCTTCAGGCAAAGCCGCCAACCTGCATAAAGCAATAGAATACCTCACTAAAAGTGTAACGGCAAGCAAGGAAATAGCCCAGCTCGATAATATTATTGAATTCAGCGAATACCTTTCCGATGCCTACGAGTTAGCCGGAAATTATAAAGCAGCCCTTGCAAGCTACAAGCAGTATACCCTTGTCAATGACTCCGTTTATTCTGCAACCAATAGTCTGAAAGTGAAGCAATCTGACCATATTCATGAGCTGGAACTTAAGGACAGGGACATACAGATAGCGAAACTGGCTATTGCAAAAAAACGAAACGAACGTGTCTTTTTTATTGCAGGAATAGGCTTGTTGCTGGTAGTAATAGCAATAGTGCTTAAGAACTTCAATACCCTCAAGAAGGTAAATAAGCTGCTGTCTAAAGAGAAAAAAAGATCTGATGACCTTTTGCTCAACATACTGCCGGAGGAAGTCGCAGATGAATTGAAAGCAACGGGCCGGGCTGTTGCAAAAAACTTCGAAAAAGTAACCGTTCTATTTACGGATTTTGTCAACTTCACCGATGCCGGCGAACGGATGAGCCCCGATCAGCTGATTGCCGAACTGCATACATGCTTTAAAGCCTTTGACGAAATAATTGACAAATACAACATCGAAAAGATAAAGACCATAGGGGACGCTTACCTGGCCGCATCCGGCCTGCCCATATCAGATCCGCTGCACGCTGAAAAGGCGGTGCGGGCAGCAATAGAGATCAACACTTATATGTGCCACAGGAAAGAAAAAATGGGCAACATGACCTTTGAAGTAAGGATAGGCATGCACAGTGGTAGCGTGGTAGCAGGGATAGTTGGGGTAAAAAAATTCGCTTACGACATCTGGGGCGACACCGTAAATACCGCATCACGTATGGAAGAAAACAGTGAAGCCGGAAAGATCAATATCTCACAAACTACTTACGACCTGGTGAAAGATAAGTTTGCATGCACCTACCGTGGTGAGATTATTGCTAAGAATAAAGGACAGTTAAAGATGTACTTTGTTGCTTGAGTTTGAATTTTTGATAATTCAATAAATTCCTATTCAGACTTTCTTATATTGCAAGTCATTGAGCGTTAATTCAGGTACTATGTTCCCACGAAAGTTTTTATTTTTTGTTTGTCTTTTGTGCTTTGCCGGATATTCCCTTTCTGCGAAGACCGACACATTAGATAATATAAGCCAAAGGCTTAAAGGTGATACGACTCAATTCCTGAATATTTTTCGCAAATTCAACTGGGACATAAGCGTTAAAGGCAAAGATGGAAAGACACAGCATTATGTATCTGCCATACCAGACTCTTTGCTGAAAGCTGATGAGTTTGATACAGTTTGTTTTTCTGACTCCATCTATGTTACTCCTCTGCTTGTGAGTAAGATATTATCATTACACTATAATATTGAAGGATCGGTTTTGATCCAACTGAATAAACAAACAATTTTAAGGACAGGTGTTTTCCAGCCAAATCATGCTGATGAACTAAGGGTTCTTTTCCAGGATGATTACAGGGATTTCATTTTCACAGATAGTATTCAAAAACTGGAAATTACTTATGTGCCGTATCCTAAAACCAAAATATTCAACCTTCACCTGAGAATTTTCCCGAAGCAGTTAGCCGAAGAAAAAATACAGGAAAATGCAAAGGATACAATTGAATCTTATGGAATGGGCTTTTACTACCTGGCATTTGGCATAGTATTCATGATCTTATTTATTTTTTTTCGGGAAAAGACAGAAAATTTATATTTTTCTCTCTTCTGCCTGTTTGCTGCACTGGCATTTCTATGGGATAACTTTAAGACAGATATTCTTTACAACCTCGACTCCTTTTTAGCCATCATATCGATTGAATTCCTCTCTATTTTCTTTTGTAAAGTATTAAAGAATAAAGAGAAGTCAAAAGTACCATTAGTGGTTATTGCCTGTATAATGGCAAGCTGTTTTTTACCGTTTATCCACTACAATTATGTATACCTGTTTGGCAGAAACATCCCGGGGTTAATGACTTTGATAAAAATGATTTTGTATTGTTATGTCTGGTTTACGTGCTTATATTTTTTGGTACAAGGTATAGGGCAAAAACGGTGGGAAGCAAGAGCTGTACTGATCATCTGTTTTATTCCTGCTGCGGCATTTATTTTATTGGTTATCGTATTTATTGTTGCCGCAGCGGTGAAAGGGGCAGACAATAGCGGTGTTGCACTCTATTTTTTGCAACTGTTTGGATACTTTGGTAATTCTATCATGTATGTTTATCCGCTCGCTGCAGTATTTATTTTGGCGAGACGAAATGGATTGAATCAGAAACAATTGGTCGCACAGGTTTTGTCTATTCAGCAGCTATCTGACGAAAATCTTGCCAAAGAAAAGGAAAAGAAACACATCCTTGAAAACCAAAAAGAATCGCTTGAAAAAGAAGTTTCCCAGCGCACAATGGAGATAGTTGCTCAAAAAGAAGAAATAGAAAAACAGCATGGTGAATTAAAAGTAGAAAAAAAGAAATCGGACGATCTGCTACTCAATATTCTCCCGGAAGAAGTTGCAGAGGAGTTAAAAGAAAAAGGATTTTCTGAGGCGAGGCTTTTTGATAATGTTACCGTATTGTTTGCTGATTTTGTTGATTTTACGAAAGCGGGAGAGGCAATGACGCCCCAGGAACTGGTAAGTGAACTGCATATTTGTTTCAAAACATTTGACGAGATCATCTCTAAATACAATATTGAAAAGATAAAAACCATTGGCGATGCCTACCTCGCAGTATGCGGCTTGCCACTTGCCGATGGAAAACATGCCGAGAATGTTGTAGCAGCGTCCCTGGAAATAAGTAAATTTATGCAACAGCGGCAGGCCCAACTAGGTGACAAAACTTTCCGGGTGCGCATAGGTATTCATAGTGGCAGCGTGGTAGCCGGTATAGTGGGCGTAAAGAAATTTGCTTACGATATTTGGGGTGATACAGTAAACACTGCAGCCCGCATGGAGCAAAGCAGTACAGCCGACAAGATCAATATCTCACAGACCACATACGATCTCGTAAAAGATAAGTTTACATGTACTTACCGTGGCGAGATAATCGCCAAAAATAAAGGCGAATTGAAAATGTACTTTGTCGAGTCCTGAACCGGCACATTAACTCATGCCTGGTCAATTACAAACACCGGTTCTATGTCTATTTCATTTAGTCCTTTCAGCTTCAGGTATACTTTGGCACTCGTAAATACATCCTGCAGGCAGTAGGAACCTATGCGCGCGAGGTCTTTATTTTTCCAGTAAACACTGGCTACCATACTGCCATCAAGGTCCGACTTTGGGGAGGGTATGCCCAATACCTCAGCGAGTAAAGAAAGCGAAGTGAAATTTTTATGATCCCCGAAACGCCACATCTCCATCGTGTCAATATGCGAAACCTCCCATGGTTTTTTGCCGCTGACATCCATGCATGGCGGTAGCTTCATGCCATTGATCACCATTCTTCTGCAGAGAAACGGGATGTCAAATTCCTTGATGTTATGCCCGCAGAACTTCAGGTCTCTGTAATGAGCGGTGAATTTGGTAAGTACTTCGCAAAAGTCATCCAGCAATATTTTTTCGTTATCATTTACTAATGATTTCAGCCTCATTTTCCAATTGCCATCATGGTTGTGCAGGCTGCCGAAACCTATGCAGACCACCTTGGCGAACTCAGAAAAGATCCCCGCCTTTTCCGTGAAGAGCGCGGCGGGTTCTGATATTCCGTCTGTTATGTTCTTCACAATTTTCGACTTCCGTATCCATTCCGCCTGCATACCATCGGTCAAAAGGTTAAAATCCGGCTCAATTGGCACAGTTTCTATATCAATAAACAAAATTTCTTTTAAATACTGCATTTACCAATTACATTTGTAGAAGATTTAATTATTGACCGAATTTAAACAAAAGTAAATTATGAGCCAATTTAATCAAACAACGCCACAAGCTCCGCAAAACGGGCCGGGTAAAAAAAGTAACTCCATTATCTATTGGTTAGTTATTTTGGTTTTGCTTGCCGGATGCCTTTTCCTTTTCAAAAGCAGGAATGATATAATTAATGAAAATACGGCTAATATTGCGCAAAAACAAAAAGAAATTGATTCCGTAAAGACAGACCGTGCATCGTTACAGACTGATTTTGATGCGGCTTCTGCAAAAATAGACCAACTGGTTTCTCAGAATTCTAAACTGGATAGTGCTCTTCAGGGAGATAAGGCTCAAATGGCCAAACTCCAGGGTCAGATACGGACGATCCTGAACAATAAGAATGCTACCCAGGCTGAGTTGAATAAAGCAAGGGAAATGATAACCATGCTCACTGATCAGACTAAGCACTACCAGGAGCGGATAGCAGAGTTGGAGAAAGAAAATACCCAGCTTACGGGTCAGAATCAGGTGCTTACCAAAGAACGCGACTCTACAGTTGAAAAAAATATAGCGCTGAAAAAAGTCGGATCAGTGCTGCATGCGTCCAATATTCGTATGGAGGCCATACATAAGCGCCGAAACGGCAAGGAAAAAGAAACTTCAAAAGCTAAAAAGGCAGATGAATTGCGCATTACTTTCGATATTGACGAAAACCGCATTGCGGAAAGTGGTACCAAGCAATTGTACCTCCGTATCATGGCACCCGGCGGCACTGTGTTAAGCAGCCCGTCAAATGCTTCAGGAGCAATGACAAACTCCAATGGCGACCAGCTCAGCTATTCGGTATTGAAGAACATATTGCTTACACAGAATCAACCTGTAAAAGACATTACGGTTGATTGGCATCAGGATGGTGATTATGCAAAAGGAGCATACCACATCGAAATATATAGCGAAGGCTATAAAGTAGGTGGTGGTGATGTCGATTTGAAATAATTAACAATAAAATTAAATATAAAAAGGGTATTGCTTGATGATTGGCAATACCCTTTTTATTTTAAATGAAAATACAATCCCTTAACGCTGATTTTCGTTTCTCTTAACAATTCGGTAATGTAGCGTTCTTTTTGGCTTAACATTGTAATGTTAACTTTGTATCCGATTTAGTGAAATTATGGAAGTATTCCCAGGTAAGATTCTGATAGTTGATGACGAACCGGATATTGTTGAGTTCATCAGCTATAATCTGAAAAATAAGGGTTATTTGATAGCCGCCGCCAAAGATGGCGTAGAAGCCATCCGCAAAGCAAGGGATTTCAGGCCCGACCTCATCCTCCTCGACATAATGATGCCCAATAAAGACGGGATAGAAACCATCAGGGAACTGAGGAATATGCATGAATTTGACGATACCGCTATTATCTTCCTGACCGCACTTAATGACGAGAAATACGAAATAGAAGGCCTGAAAATTGGTGCTGACGATTACATCTCGAAACCCATTAAGCCTGAACTGCTTGCCACCCGTATTGGCTCTGCACTCCGCCGCTTCCGCAAAGACGAAGAACACGAGCAGAAGCAAACCTTCGGAGACCTGGAGATCAACAAAACAAAATTCACTGTTTCCTATAAAGAAAAAGAAATACTTCTTGCCAAGAAAGAGTTTGAACTCTTATCCTTGCTGGCATCCAAGCCCGGGCGCGTGTTCCTCCGCAATGAAATATTACAACGTGTTTGGGGCACAGATGTCATCGTAGGCGACAGAACCATTGATGTGCATATCCGTAAGATCCGCCAGAAGGCTGGTATCGACCTCATTACTACTGTGAAAGGGGTAGGGTATAAGTTTGAAATGGCATAAGTCCCGTCAGTGGCTTGTTGGAGTAATTGTTTCGTTCGTTTTCGCGGTAGTGTCCGATTTACTTTTCATTGCATAAGCATATGCTAATCCTTGTTTAGCCAGTTGTTGTTCCGGGTCCAATGCCAGTGTTTTATTAAAGTATACAATAGCCGAGTCATACTGCATCGATTCAAAATAGCATTTTGCAAGGTTCAAATTCGCAAATACTATATCCGGCTGTATTGATATGGTCTTCCTGAAAAATTCGATCGCTTCCGGGTATCTTTTCAAAAAATAATAAGCCCGCGCCAGGTTATAAGACGCAATGGAGTTGGCAGGATTTATAGCTAAAGCATGTGCATCGTGAACGATAGCTGAGTCATACATCTGCAACCGTTCATAAATTCTTCCCAGTTCCGCATGCGCGCCATCAAAATCAGGATAGATATCCACTGCCCGGTTCAGGTATTCTATACACTCCAGGTCCATCTGTTGTTTATTCGCAGGGTTAGGTTCCTCAGCATACATGTTTTGCGATATCTCTGTAGACAGGTAAAAATAAAGCTCACAGTCTTTGGGCGATTTTTTGAGGTCTGCACTGTAAAGTGTGTAATTA
>Ga0206806_1105_pt1 | contig 17954 bp, 17 predicted proteins | sample Alteio_BWOrgCont_60_FD_152911 | JGI IMG/M metagenome (GOLD analysis project Ga0206806, IMG submission 152911) | Enriched cells from forest soil in Barre Woods Harvard Forest LTER site, Petersham, Massachusetts, United States -... | ecosystem: Environmental > Terrestrial > Soil > Temperate forest >... | reverse complement strand
CTACTATTTTCCGCATACTATTTTTTATTGAAAGCAAAAATAGCAAATGAAAAAGCGTATTTAGTGGCAATATGGAGAAAGTAATTCACAGGTTTTGAGAGTTATTTAAACCTCAAATTTGCTAGCTAAAGCAAAGAATATTAGTATATTAGTCGCCTAATATTCGCTTAATCACACATTGCGTATGAGAATAAACTACCTCAAGTCCATTGTTTGCGTATCTGCAATAGCCTCACTGGCATTGCTTTCATGCCATGGCAATAACAGCAATTCAGCTAACGGCCAGAATGGTGCCGATACCCTAACCAAAGCTACCGCAAAGGTTGCCGATGCTGACCAGGATTCAGAAACCTACTTGCTTCCTTCGCCATTGCAGATAGCATCAATATTCAAAAATTCAGGCTTAACATATCTGCCGGGTGTAACAGCTCCTTTTAAGGATGCTGCCGCATTCAGCTCGCAGTTCGACAGAGCTCTGAATATGGGTGTATATAGCGCCGACCTTTCCTATTGCATATTGAACAAACAAACCGACGATGCCGTTAAATACCTGAACATTGTAAAAGGCCTGTCTGATAAGCTTGGTTTTGGCAGTGTTTTTGAGTCGAACGCATTTTTGAAAAGGTTCCAGAGCAATATGAACAGCACCGATTCATTGGCATCGTTAATTGCTGAACTGCAAATGGAAACCGATACCTACCTTGAGAACAACAAAGAAAAATACATTGGTGTTATTGCCTTTGCCGGCGCATGGGTAGAAAGCATGAATACCGGTGATGCTGTTTACGAAAAACAAAAATCAGCGGGTGTAAGCTCACGCATATCTGAACAAATGAACATATTGGAAGGCTTAGTAAAACTGTTGAACAAATACCAGGCATCGGATAAGAACATTGCCGGGCTTATGGCTCAGCTTAAGGATATTAAAACCACTTACATGGGATTTGATGAAGTAAAGAGCTATAACCCTGATAGTGAGCAGCCAATATCGTTAACCCCCGACCATGTTACAGAGCTTGGCAAAGCCATTCAAACCCTAAGAAGCAAATTTATAGCATCCTAAAATCAGGTAAAACTTATCGGCATGAAAAAGCGTAATTTATTCGTGTTTCTGTTTGTTGCTATGCTAGCATCGTCTGCCATGGCACAGTCGTATGAATACTGCGATACCAAAACATTAAAAGACAGCTGTAAAGACTATTTGAACAAACCATACAAATACGATGCAGCCAACATAATTCTGGTTACCCTCGGCAGAAAGCCGCAAATGAAAGAAGTTGAACTTCCTATGTTCATGGGCGAAACCTACAGGCTGATATTCAATACCTATGCATTGCCACCAGGTGTTGAAATTCATGTATATAATAAGGATGCTGACCACGATAACAGGAAAGAGCTTTTCAGCTGCAACAGTTCCGATGCCAGCAAAAAAATGTTCATGTGGGATACTGATCATTTCCACAGCAAATTGTATGTTGACTATGTAATTCCGGCTAACCACGATAACCCGCCTGCCGGAACAGATGCCCCTCTTATACAGGGCTGCGGAGTAATGGTAATTGGGTTTAAATAAAAAGATAGATGCTAAAAAAACTATTACTTGCTTACATTCTTATCGGCCTTCCCTTTATGGAAGTAAGTACCCTGAATGCGCAAGATTGTAATCCCCATAAAATTGCACGTAAGTATAAGGATAACCTTGGCGATTACAAGTACGATAGTTACGCATACAATGAGGTTCAGTTTACCGATAAGCCCCAAACCATTGAAGTAATATTTTCAGCCTATTCACGTTCTATTTACAAACTTGTTTTTGGCACATCGCTGTTTGATGAGAATGTGAAAGTAAATATTTACGATAAAAGCGCAAGAGTAAAGAACCGTAAAAAACTATATGATAATAACAGCGGTATTGACAATATGTTCTGGGAGATTCTTATAGATAAACCGGGTACATATTATATCGACTATGATATTCCTGCTAAAGATAAAAGCGCTTCGTCCGACGGCTGTATGGTTATTCTAATTGGTTTTAAGAATTCGCCGCCGCCAACAGGTAAAAAATAATAGAAAAACACTATTCGTCTTTTGTGTTGGGGCAAATGCTAAATTTGCTATCTATCTGAAATACTTATTTTATGGCAACAGACAATTTCCAGGCTCCCGATTATTTTTTGGTTGACGAACTTTTTACTGAAGAACATCGCCTGATACGTGATACAGCACGTGCATTTATAAAAAAAGAATTATCGCCTATTATTGAAGAGGCTTGCCAGAAGTGCATATTCCCTAAGCAGATAGTTAAGGGGCTTGCCAACATAGGCGCTTTTGGCCCAACTATACCCACACAATATGGTGGAGCAGGGCTCGATTATATTTCCTATGGCTTGATAATGCAGGAAATTGAAAGAGGTGATTCAGGTATACGTTCCATGGCATCGGTGCAGGGTTCATTGGTTATGTATCCTATTTATGCATTTGGCAGTGAAGAACAGAAGAAGAAATTCCTTCCGCCCATGGCAGCAGGAGAAAAAATAGGTTGTTTCGGGCTTACTGAGCCTGACCATGGCTCGAACCCATCGGGCATGATAACCCATTTTAAAGATAAGGGCGACCACTATTTACTGAATGGCGCTAAAATGTGGATATCGAACTCACCTATTGCAGACCTTGCAGTGGTTTGGGCAAAAGACGAAGGCGGTATTATTCGTGGCCTTATTGTAGAAAGAGGCATGGAAGGTTTTACAACACCTGAAACACACAATAAATGGTCGCTTCGTGCAAGTGCAACCGGCGAACTTGTTTTTGATAATGTCAAAGTTCCGAAAGCAAATATATTACCGGGCGTTCAAGGATTAAAAGGCCCTCTGTCGTGCCTGAATATGGCCAGATATGGTATATCATGGGGTGTTGTGGGTGCAGCAATGGATTGCTACGATTCAGCATTACGTTATTCCAAAGAACGTGTACAGTTTGGCAGGCCGATCGGTGGTTTTCAGCTTACTCAGAAAAAACTTGCTGAAATGATAACTGAAATTACCAAAGCACAACTACTTTGCTGGAGGCTTGGTACACTAATGAATGAAAAACGCGCTACCCCGGCACAAATATCAATGGCTAAGCGTAATAATGTTGATATGGCGCTTAAAATTGCCCGCGAAGCAAGGCAAATTCATGGCGGTATGGGCATTACAGGCGAATACCCTATTATGCGCCATATGATGAACCTGGAATCGGTTATTACATACGAAGGCACACACGATATACACTTACTGATAACCGGGCAGGATATTACAGGGCTTGCTGCATTTAGCTGATATTTACAATAAAGTAATTTAACTTAAACATCGTCTTTATTATGTACACTGTTATATATAACAGCTTGTGACGTAACCTGCAAACCTACCCAATGAATACAACCGGCATGCATAACAACGATGAAGACAAGTACATACCCGGTACATGTAATATTGGTAAAGAAGAAGTAGCCAAGCGCCGAAAGGGCATGATGTTTGCCGGGGCCCTGGTACTAATTATTATTTCTTCCATGTTGCTATTTCATGCCGACAAAATATGGCGGTTTTTTGTTTTTTTTCCTTCAGTTTCATTTGCCATTGGTGTTCAGCAGGTATATTTTAAGTTCTGCATGGGCTTTGGCATGAAAGGCATTTTTAATTTTAAAGATCTTGGCGAATCTGTATCAATTGAAGAAGCGGAAATGAGAAGATTGGACAAAGCCAAAGCAACAAAAATGCTCGTTATCGGTTTGTTATCGGGCCTGGTTATTACCATTCTGTTTTATTTAATGCCTTGAAAAAATATATAAAAATAGTATTGCAACGTTTGTTCCTGCTTGCAGCAGTGGGAATAGGATTTGCCGCAGTACCCCGTGTACATAATATAGTAACTGATTCACGAGTTGATTCACGCAGTATTATTACCGGTATGAACAAGAGCATTGCTGCTATAAAAACACTGACCTATTTAATGGTATATACTGAACGGTTGGAAGAAGGTGCAATGCACTCAGACAGTTCAAGCGTTAAGTTTCAACGGTCGCCACATAAGGTATTCATGAAAATGTCCGACGGAGCTGAAGTTCTCTGGTGCGCCGATGCAAACAACGGCAATGCATGGGTGCATCCTAACTCATTCCCTTATGTTACCCTTGAACTTGACCCCGACGGAGCTATAATGCGAAAGAATCAGCACCACGGTGTTGAACATGCCGGGTACGACTATTTTGGTAATGTTTTGCAGCAGGCTGCTGATAAATACAGCAAAGATTTCGATTCGCATTTTTTATACCTCGGCGAAATTACATATCGCGGTATACGATGCTATAATATTGAAGTTATTGACCCTGCTTTTAAATATGTACCCTATACAGTACAAAAAGGTGAGAATATAATGTCAATTGCCAAAAAACTTGGCTTGAATGAGTATATGATAATGATACATAATCAGCTAAGCACATATAACGAAGTTAATAAAGGACAAACTATAATGGTGCCATGTGAATATGCAAAAATGATAACCTTGTATATATCTAAATCGAGCATGTTGCCGGTATTGCTGCGCGTAGATGATGATATGGGTTTATTTGAGCAATATGTGTTTTGGAACGTGAAAGTAAATCCGGCCATTGCTGCCGATGAATTCTCAAAGGATAATAAAGCTTACCATTTTTAACGTATCTTAGTACTACATTAAAAGAGTATGGAAAAGATCCTCAATTATATTGACGGCCAGTTAGTGGCTCCGGCTAAAGGCAAATACCTCGATAACTATGATCCATCTACAGGTAAGGTATATTCTGCAATTCCTGATTCGGATGATGAAGATGTAAAGAAAGCAGTTGAGGCTGCTGAAAAAGCATTCCCTGCATGGTCGACAATGAAAAAGGAAGAGCGTGCTGATTGGATGCTTAAACTGGCCGACCTGCTTGAAAAAAGACTGGATGATTTTGCCAAAGCTGAAACCATAGACAATGGAAAACCATTGTGGTTATCGAAATCAGTTGACATACCAAGGGCTGTAAGTAATCTGAAATTCTTTGCTACCGCTTCATTGCATTTTGCATCAGAATCGCATAATATGGATGGTCACGCCATAAACTATACATTGCGCGACCCAATAGGAATTGCAGGTTGCATATCGCCCTGGAATTTGCCCTTGTATTTATTTACCTGGAAAATAGCGCCTGCATTAGCTGCCGGTAATTGTGTAGTTTCAAAACCATCTGAAATTACTCCTATGACAGCGTTCATGCTCTCACAACTTTGTGCTGAAATAGGTTTTCCTAAAGGAGTATTTAATATTGTTCATGGCTTAGGGCCAAAGGTTGGTAATGCCATTGTTTCTCATCCAAATATTAAAGCAATATCATTTACAGGTGGTACCAAAACAGGTGCCGAAATTGCAAGGGTTGCTGCACCCATGTTCAAGAAACTTTCACTGGAATTAGGTGGCAAGAACCCTGTAATGATTTTTGCTGATTGCGACTGGGACAAAATGATAAAAACCACTGTTAATTCTTCTTTCACAAATCAAGGCGAGATATGTCTTTGTGGTTCGCGCATAATGGTTGAGAAAAGCGTGTATGAAAAATTCAAAAAAGAATTTACCGAAAAAGTGAAAGCATTGAAAGTAGGCGACCCGATGAATGATAATAACAGGCTGGGTGCTATTGTTTCAAAACCGCATTATGATAAAATTCTATCATATATTGACCTTGCAAAACAGGAAGGTGGTAACATACTTTGTGGTGGAAATGCTTTGAAACTGCAAGGCGAACAAAAAGATGGCTGGTATATTGAACCTACTGTAATTGAAGGCCTGCCATACAACTGCCGTACCAATATGGAAGAAATATTCGGACCTGTTGTTACCATTATGCCATTTGAAACAGAAGAAGAGGCGTTGAAATATGCTAATGTTACTGAGTATGGACTTACCTCAATGTTATGGACCGAAAACCTAACCCGTGCGCATACATTGGCTGCTAAGTTACGCTCTGGTATAGTGTGGATAAACTGCTGGTTGTTGCGCGATCTGCGCACTCCATTTGGTGGCAGTAAGAACTCAGGCGTTGGGCGTGAAGGTGGGTGGGAAGCATTACGTTTTTTTACCGAGCCTAAAAATATTTGCATAAAGCTATAAATACATTGATGAAAAAATCTGTATGTGCAATGCTCTTTCTGTTATTTTTTTCTTTTAGTCAAGGGCAGGATAGTGCACATTTTTATAAAGTAAATCGCGATTCGGTAAAGACTGCTATATCCGATCCTGCTAAGCCTACCTATTATTCCAAACTACTAAAGCGCCTGAATGAGTTTGACACAACCTTAACCTTGGCCGATTACCGCTTGCTGTATTATGGTTATGTATTTGATAATGGTTATTCTGCTTATGGAAGTACTGAAAAGGGAAAAATATACAAACTGCTCGACGATAAAAAATACCTGGCAGCTTTAAATCTTTCTGATTCTGTCCTTAAAAGCATGCCTGTTTCCCTATCGGCTAACCTTGTAAAACTTGTGGTGCTTTATACCATGAGCCCCGATGAAAGAAGTGAATACAACAAATGGAAGTGGCGTTATCATGGATTGAGGGAAGCCGTGCTATCAACCGGTAACGGGCTTACCTGTGAAACAGCTTTCAAAACTATTTTCGTTCCTGATGAATATGACCTGATACGCTATTTCGAAATTGAAGAAACAACCCAATACCTGGTTGGTGAGTGTGATATGTTCGATATTAAATCAGCTAAGTATTTTGATGCCAAAAACATTTATTTCGATACCTCTGAAACGCTTAAACAGCTCGACGATATGTTCAAGAAAAAGGATAAATGATCCTTTTTTTCAGTAGTAACTCTTAATTTGGGGCATAAATCCTTGCAGGTATCTGGTTTTTTTCATATTCTTGTGTTCATTGATTCAGAAAACCTCTATTCTTTAGACTACAGACTATTGAAAAAAACTTACCCCTACTCCATTAACATTGTAATTGCTTCTATATCAGTAATTATCAGTATTACGTATATCGGGCTTACCGTAATGCCATTTATCGATCACTTAAAATGTGCAGCGTGCGGAGATGTTACCCGGGCATATTTTGTTCATTATTGGTACAGATGGTGCTTGTATAGCATTTTATTGCTGGCTGCATTCAGGCTATATTCCAAACTACTCGGTGCCAGAAGGCTATATTACATTTTCTTTTCAGGAGCCATTATAACAGCCATAATGGACATTATAAACGGGTTCGAGGATATGGATGCCTATGATATTTCGCTTGACTTTGTAACACCTATCTGTGCTTCAGTAATAGGGTTTATCTACTTTATCAAGATATACAAAGCTACTGTCCGCTATAGGTAGAGTATCTTATAATTTTATTTTAGGCTCCACAAACTCAATGAGTTTTTTAAGGCAATCTTCATAAGAATGATTATGCGTGTCTATTTCCAGGTCGGGAGAGACAGGAGTATCGAATGGGGCTGAAATACCCGTAAAGTCTTTTATTTCGCCTTTGCGGGCTTTTGCGTATAGGCCCTTGGTATCTCTCTTTTCACATTCCTCCAACGGTGTATTTACATATATACAATTAAAATCTTTTTCACCAATTATATTTCTTGCAAGCTGCCGCAATTCTTCCGATGGACTAACAAAGGAATTGATGGTTATCACTCCCCCATTCACGAATAGCTTAGCTATTTCTGCAATGCGCCGGATATTTTCTACACGGTCTTTTTCAGAAAAACCAAGATCTTTATTGATACCTGAGCGAACATTATCACCATCCAGCAGATAAGTTAAATGACCTTTTTCATTCAGGTATTTTTCAAGCCCTATAGCCAGCGTAGTTTTGCCTGAACCTGAAAGGCCTGTCATCCATATAACTATTCCCCGTTGTTTAAGAAGCGCTTCTTTTTTGCTTCTATCCAGTACTTTATCGAATATGGGGAAAATATTATTTCCGGGCATTCGCTAATTAGTTGTTGCGGGCCAAGTATTATTACTGCGATCAGCATCCGGCATTACCTTATCAGGGTCAATGGTTACCGAAGTAATGGTGCTGGTAGAATTGTAGTGAAATTTCCATACACCTAAAGCTTGCCATATTTCCGCCGGTAAGGTTACCCTGCCTGTATGGCCGTTTGATTCTTTCACTTCAATAATTACAGGCATTACCATTTGTTTATTATTCTTAATCGTAATTTCTGCTCCCTTGGTTCCATTTATGGTATCACCGGCAGAATACTTAACGTCACTGACCGATTGGTCCAACTGCCAGCTCTTGTATATCCATTCTTTCCAGAACCAGTTCAGGTCTTCACCTGTGCCTTCATTCATACTGCGGAAAAAATCCTTTGGTGTAGGATGTTTGAAAGCCCAACGATTAATATAACTATGGAATGCATAGTCAAAGCGATCGTGCCCTACAATATATTCCCTTAACAGGTATAATGCTTCAGCTGGCTTGAAGTAGCACAGCATACCAATATCTCGTTGCGGCATACAATCTTCATACGTCATTACAACATTACTGTCGCGTTTAGCAAAGCTAATTAACTGATCGGGAGTTTGTGGCTTGTTATATTCACCTTTATTAAAGTTCTGGCCTGAATATATATTTATAAAGGTGTTAAAACCCTCATCCATCCATGCATATTTACGTTCGTTAGAACCTACCAGCATTGGGAACCAGTTATGGCCAAATTCATGTGTAGTAACAAAGAACAGTTGCGACATTTTTGATTTCCATCCGCAGAATACTATACCCGGATATTCCATACCATGCACATTACCTGCAACATTTGATGCACAAGGCCAAGGGAACACGTAATATGTTTTTGAATAAAATTCAATTGACGCCTTTACATACTCGGTTGATCTGCCCCAGCTTGAATCATCTTTACACTCAATAGGATAGAAAGACATTGACATACATTTTTTGCCGGTGGGCAGATTAATGCGGGCAGCATCCCATATAAATGCGGTTGAACAGGCCCATGAAGCATCGCGTGTATTGTTTATTTTATAATGCCATGTAACATTGCCACTCGATTTCAAATGAGTTGATGGCTTACCAATTTCATCAACTCCTACTATGGTAACTTTTGCATCACTTGCTTTGGCTTTATTAAGCCTGTCTATTTCAGTTGGTGTAAGTACCTCAGTCGGGTTTTGCAATTCACCCGAACCTGCTACTACCATATTCGAAGGAACAGTAACAGAGAAATCTATATCGCCATATTCCAGGTAGAATTCAGCAGCACCTAAGTAAGGCTCAATATTCCAACCTTCTACCTCATCATACACACACATGCGTGGGTACCATTGTGCAATCTCATATATTCTGCCTTTTTGTGTTTCGGTCATTCCCATTCTGTCAGACCCATCAGGTGGTATTTTAAAACTGTACACGATCTTTATGGTCATCTTGTCTCCCTTAGCTTTCATAGGTGTTTTAAGTCTAATCTGCATACGGGTATCCGTAATTACGTAATCTGTAACGGCTGTAGTTTCAGGTCCCTTGGCGCCATTCTTTACTATACTTACCGAACTTATACTATCTCCGCCCGAAAATTCAACATTACCAAAACGGCCACCACCAATCGGGGTTTTAAAATGCCCGCGTGAAGAGGTCGAAAAAAGATTCTGGTCCAGTTGTAGCCACAGGTAATTCAATTCATCAGGGCTGTTGTTGGTATATGCTATTTCAACGGTACCCGTTATAGACTTTGTATTCGTATCAAGGGTGGCTGCTATCTTATAATCAGCCTTATTCTGCCAATACATTGGCCCCGGAGCACCACTACCACTGCGGTATGGTTCGCCGGGCTCATACATAAAAGTAGGGTCGAAGGTCTCATGCGGTATATATCCAGGGGTTTGTGTTTTATCTACAAAGTTCCCGAAAGAGCCTCTTGCCCTGCGCACCTTGCCTTTAGAGGTATCTAATGTGCCGCTCACATCGCTTTTAACCTTCTGGGTATCTTTCTTGTTTGCCTGTGCGGTAGCTAATTGGCTACTTATTACCAATGATAAAATCGTAATTGTAGATGCTATTTTCATAAAAGGGAATAATATAAGGAGCGACGAAAATAGGAAAAATCCTTTTCAGGCGGTATGCGTTATAGCCTTTTGTCCCGTAAACCACTGATCGGTTTTACAAAAAAACCAACCTGTTATGCCTTAAAAATAAGTTCTATTGTACTCAATTTCAGCTATATAGCTCACTTGAAAATACTACTGCTCGCCACCACCCATATCAGGTCCGGTATCAACAGCATTGTTCTTCCTTTTAAAGAGCGTAAAGTCGGTTTGTCCGAATTTATAGCTGAATGTAAACTGATAGAAACGAGGGTCTCTGCGACGTGAAGTTGTTTCATAATACAATGGAACACCAACCGGGTTATCAGCCAATACATTGGTTCCTGAAACAGATGTAGCAAACACATCCTTTACATTAAAGGTAAGAGACAGTTTACCATTCTTAAAGAAATCCTTCTTAACAGCAACATCCATGTAATAGTTCGGGTCTATATAACCGTTTGCAGAAGGAGTTATTCCGCCGCCCATGCCACCGCCAAATCCGCCACCGCCCCAACGTCCGCCGCCACTGCCACCGGGTGCCACTTCCGCCTTCGACATATAATTTCCATTTAATTGTAAGCTAAAGCCTTTAGGGAACTTGTATGAAAGGTTAAGTTTTGCAAAATAGCTCAGGAATTTTTTTGCCGTATCAGGAATATTAAGGTTAGTAGCATTAATGCCCGATTCAAAAAGATTGATGTTACCTGTTACATCCAAAGATCCGAATGAATTTTGAGAAGTAAGTTCCACTCCCTCTGAATATGAATAATTAGCATTCTCGTAAGTGTTGAAATACTGTATCTGCCTCAACTGTTCATTATTCACTTCCGAGTCTAATTGCGTTGCAATTTGATTATACGTTATTTTGTAATAGGCCGATATCAGAATATTATTTCTCTTATCAAAGTTCTTTATCAGGTTTAATTCGAATGAATGTTGATATGCAGGTTTCAGGTTAGGGTTACCAATTTGCACACTTTCAGAATTAGAGTAATTATTCACTACTAGCTGGCTGAAATTAGGACGAGTAATATGTGTGGTATAACTAAATTGCAAGTCCGCGTTATCTGTTAAATGATAAGTGGCGAATGCGCTAGGAAACAGATATAATAAAGTTTGAGGCGCAAGTTTCAATGTAGTGTCCGATACAACCTGTCCGCTGTAAAATGATTGTTCAAGCCTTACTGCTGCCTGTGTGCTTAACTTAGCTCCAAAATCGTGGCTATACGTAAAATAGGCAGCATATACCTGAGAATTATACGTTGTGGTATTACTTTCATTAGGTATTTCAGTATTAAATAGTAAAATAGTGTTAACACTATTAACACCATTTATAGTAGCCATAACACCACTTTCAATTTTCGACTTAGCTGTTACCGGATCAGTAAAATCTACTTTACCAACATAATATGAGCTTGAGCCATTACTTTGTTGAACCTCAGGTAGGTTAAACATTACACCATTTAAGTTCGATGTTGTAATATCATAGTTGCCCGATCCGGTAGTACTACCTTCGTTTGCTGTAATATTAGCTGTAATATTTTCCTCATCCTTCGGGAAAAGATGCTTGAATAATAATGAACCACCCACATTATTAAATATCCTGTTCGAGTTTGAATTTTCATAGGTCCACGACATGGGAGTAGTACCACTTGGATTTGGATAAGTACCAATGGGCTTTAAGCTATCAGTTGTGGTATGCAACAGGTCAAGTGTAGTAAAATGTCCTGTTCCGTATGTACCCGTAACAGTAAGTGTATTGCGATTATCAATAAAGTAATCGAACCCACCACGTGCAAATGCAAAATAGCCATTCATATTATTAGTGTCGTGCTGCCAGGTATTGGTAGGTATTGTATCAGCGGCTCTTGAAGCAGGAGTAGCCTGATCAGCCAACTTTGTTTCACTGCCATACATTTTATGTTCAATTGCCTTATAGAACACATTGGCAAAAAAGTTCATTTTATTCTGGCGCAGATTGATATCTCCACCGGCACTAAGTTTGCCATACTCATCCACTCCACCGCGGGCATCACCACTGTACCCCATGCTCCGGTTATGTTTCATTATAATATTTATAATACCTCCTGAACCTGCTGAGGCGTCATACTTAGCAGAAGGATTTGTGATCACTTCTATCTTATCAATTTCGTCTGCCGGTATCTGGTCAATGGTTAATGTACTTGGCACACCATCTACATATATCTGCGGTGATGAGTTACGCAATGTTACATTTCCATCAATATCCACATTCACTGCAGGAATTGTTTTCAATACATCCTCCGCTGTTCCACCTGCACTGGTAAGGCTTTTGCCAACATCAAAAATTCTTTTGTCAAGTTTTATTTCCTCCTGTGGTGGATCTCCGCTTACGGTAACAGCTTTTAATTGCTGAGAAGAAGAGCTCATTTTAATATTCCCAAGGTCTTTATCTACAATATCAATAACACCTTCAAGGCCTGCAGTAGGGTTACTCATATCAGCATTACTTTGAGCTGCTTTCATTTTCTTTGCTGCTTTTGCCATTTTGCTAATGTCAAAAGTTAGTGTGCGTGTATACATATTATACCCTATAGAACTGATCTGCAAGGTATACTGCATTGGCGAGAACATAGGCCCCATTACGGGTAACTTTTCCAGACTAAACTCGCCATTATCGGTTGTAAGCTGGCCTGCAATAATTTTTACTTTCATGGTTTGCGAGGCCGAATCCCACATAGGCGCGGTAAGCTGAACTGCAGCAAAAGGAATAGCGCTGCCGGTAGCACTGTCAACTACCTTGCCATAAAAGTGGCCGGAGTTCATTTGGCTCTTCATGGCTCCTGATCCACCACCCATGCCACCCATCATTTGAGCATGTAGAGTAAATGATATCAGGAATAATGTGAGTACGTTTACAATTGAAAGCCTTTTCATAAGTGCAGTTTTAGGGTCTGCAAATCTACAAAGAATCGTGATGCCCGGCACCTGAATGATTTTCCCAAGAGTGGTTCATCCTCCGGGTCATATTTTGCATCAGATCGTCGTACTTTTTCTTTTGTTCAGGCGTACATAACTGCCTGATTGCTATAGAGCTTCTGAAGAATTCCTTTTGGGTTGCCATTCGTAATATACCCACCGAATCAGCATACATGAACGCATGTACACTATCCGGTGAATCTTGTGACATGCATGCAAAAATATCCCGCTGCAGACAGTTAATTTCCATTTCATATTTGTGCATTTTGACAGCATGCTCCTGGAATATCTTCTCTACTTTCACACTTTGATTAGAGTCTAAATTCAGCTGCCTGGTGAGGAACATTCCTCCCTTATCATGCATGCCCATGGTATGAAAGTCACCCGCATGGTGCATCTTGTTATGCTGTTTCATTTTGCTCATCCACCACGTACCTATAAATGCAAGGTTCAGCACCAGCATTACTATAAGTATTGTATTTGTCAATCGTGTATTCATCTAATTCTGTTTATACATTGCTATTACATATTCCTGCAATTGCAGTCTCTGAAGCTTCCGTGAAAACCTCCATAATTTCCACGGTAAGCTCCGAAACCTCGATGGAAGGACCCAAAACTGCCATGCTTCCCTCCACGAAAATTGTGATACGCGTAATTCATACGGTGATGATGCCTTGAAATATGCACTCCTGCAAAAATCAGAACATTGCAGACTATAAGTACAATAAGTAATATGTTTGTAAGCTTAGGGTTGTTCATTTTGCATAGTTTTATTGTTAAGCCAGTCGTTACTTACATCGGTAACCTGGTAATCGTTCACCAGGTCATCCATAGAAACTTTAACAGGCTCCGGCTGCTGCAATGGGGTTTCAAGCACACGCGATATGGTATATACATTAAGACCAACTAAAACAATCACTGCAGCAATTTTCAATACTGAATACAGTGAGAATCCCTGTTCATGTTTTTCAGCGCGTATACGCTGCATTGTCTTTTCTGTAAATAACAATGGAGTATCAACCGGCTTTACATTTTTTGCAGCCGCCAGAACGTTTTCAATATCTTGCTCTATGTTGTTATTCGTTTCCATTTATAAGCAATTTGACGATGTTACTTTTTAAAACTTGCATAATCGTTGTAATATGCGTGAAGTTTTTTGCGCAGCGCCGCCCTTGCCCTGAACAATAGGGCCTCAACCGAAGATACGCTTACTGCCATGGTTTCAGCTATTTCCTTATAATTCAATCCTTGCATTTCATACAGTAAAAAAGCTGTATGCTGGCTTTCTGGCAATGTTTCCAGCGCAGCATATAATACCTTGGCATGTTCTTTATTTTCCAGCGCTATGCCCGGGTGCTGAAAGTTACTGGGTATCTCAATGGGTTCATCTTCGCGGTTAAAAAGTGGTTGCATTATGGCGTGCCGTTTTTTTCGTTTGCTCCACTTTAAATGATCATAGCATAAATTAATGGCTATCCGTATCAACCAGGTCTTTATCTGTGCATCTTCCCTGAATGACTCAATGCTGTTAAACGCTTTTACAAATGCTTCCTGCGAAAGGTCTTCCGCATCCTCTGCATTCGGTATAATGCCCAGACATACATTATAGATATCTTTGCCGTAGGCATTAACAAGCTGCCTGAAGGCATCTTCACTTTTCGCTTTAAGCGCTTGTATATCTATTTCTATAGGCATGGAGTAACCTTACCTTATTTGACGATTAAGTTTACTAAAACCTTCATTATCTTTATACTATTTGTATATAGTATATGAAACACGAAAATTACTGTATATTCACCTTACATATTAAAGAGCCCTGGTTAGCATGTCTTTTTTTAAACGAATATTTAAGTCGAAACTTGTAAAATGGCTGGCCGCCATAGTTGTGTTCCTGGCTATATGTGCAGGTATATGTAATCATTGGGTAGTGTCATCTACACAAAGTCAGTTATATAGCGATATAAATTGTTTGCCTTTTCGTAAAGTTGGTTTGCTGCTTGGCACTAATAAATCATGGCATGGCGGCGAAAACCCTTATTTTAAGTATCGCATAACAGCAGCTGTTGATCTTTTTAAAGCAGGAAAAATAAAACACATTATAGTGAGTGGTGACAATCATTTAAGTTATTATGATGAAGCAAAGGATATGAAAGATTCTTTAATAAAACAGGGGGTACCCGATTCGTGTATTACGCTCGACTATGCGGGTTTCCGAACGCTCGACTCAATGGTACGTTGCCTTCAGGTTTTCGGTCAGGATAGTGTTACCGTAATTTCACAAGCCTTTCATAATGAGCGTGCCATTTTTATTGCCAACTACTATAAAATGCATGCGGTAGCATTTAATGCCCCCGACCCATCACCGGCATTTTCGTTTCAAACAGATGTGCGCGAATATTTTGCTAAATCAAAAGCGGTGCTCGATCTGTATGTTTTGCATACGGCGCCACATTTCCTCGGGCAAAAAGAAAAAATATAATCCTGTTTATTGTAGCACTATCTTCCTGAACTCACACCCCTGGGTTGTAATTATACGTGCATAATACAAGCCTTTGGCATACATAGTCATGTCAACTGAAAGCGTGTTGTCTGAAATATCTGCCTCAAGTTTATGGAAAAGTATTTGCTTGCCTGTTTCATCATAAATAGCAATTGATCGGAAACCATAACCACCAAAATTAACTACGAATCTTCCGTTACTCGGGTCAGGAAATATTTTCAGATTATTGTTATTAGCCTGATCCGCTACTCCTGTACAAATACTTACTGAAATATTTTGCGTTGCAGAATCGGTGCAACCACTTCCATTGGTGTATGTATAAGTTATCGGGAAACTACCAGAAGTAACCGGATCGAATTGCGCACCACTCACATCCGTCCCGCTATATGATCCACCACCTGGGCTTCCACCACCTAAGGTTACTGCTACGCCACCTGTACATAGTGTAGTTGAATTAGTCATGTTCAAAGAAACATTAAGAACAGTGTAGGAAGTTACAGTTAAACTTGCAGAAAGTGAAACACCTTTCGAATTTGTAACTGTACAGGTAAATGTTCCACCTGAAGTAATACTATCGATTGTAGATGTTGTTGCTCCATTCGACCAACTATATTTAAGTGTACCTAAACCGCCACCGGCAACTGATGTAGTGAGCAAATAACCTGAACACGACAGTGCAGGTGTAATTGTAGGAACATTCATCACTTCAAGCAGGTCGTTATATAAGGGGTTTGCTCCGTTTATCAAATTAAAGTCTATAAGGGTATTTAAATTACCTGCCCGGGTAAATCTGAACATTGTACCATAACCATATGCTCCTCCTGTATCTGTCATGCCATAAAAATTACTATCCGAAGCCTGAATTAAACTTCCATATGGATTCCCGCCATCAGCACTACCCTTGAAGCTGTATAGTGCATTAAAATTACCTGATGTATCGCATTTGAAAATTGTGCCATGACTATTTGCACCTCCGCTACTCGTCATCCCATAAAAGCTTCCATCAACAGCCCGAACAAGGTTTCCATACGGATAAGCTCCATCGTTGCCATTTGTAAAATTATAAAGCGTAGTAAAATTACCTGATGTATCGCATTTGAAAATTGTACCGAAATCTGATGTTCCGCCATTGTTGGTCATGCCATATAATTCTCCATTAGGCGCTATGGCTAAACCACCATAAGGCTGTACTCCGTTTTGTCCAATCATAAAACTATATAGGGTTTTAAAAATTCCTGAATGGGAGTATTCAAATATTGTTCCTGCATTAGAAGAGCCACCTTCTGAAGTCATTCCATAAAAATTACCATTCTCTTCAATCAGATTACCATAGGGTATGCTTCCATCGGCATTACCGGTGAAAGTATATAAGGTTGACACTACCCCTGACCTTGTACATTTGAATATAGTGCCTTTACCCAGGCCTCCACTAGATGTAAAGCCATATAAATTACTGTCTTCAGCCTGTATGAGGCTGCCGTATGGATTTCCACCATCTGTTGTCCCGGTGAAGTTATAAATGGTTGTTATGACTCCGGCACTGTATTTAAATATAGTACCTACACCATGGGCACCTGCCTGGTAGGTCATGCCATATATCTTTCCATCAATACCTTGAATAATATTTGCCTCCGGCCTGTTTCCGCCTGACAATGTATCACCAAAATCAAACAAATCATTTTCATTTCCTGATACAGTACAACTAAATATGTTACCGTTGCTATAAAGGCCACCCATACTTGTCATACCGTAAAGTTTACTGTTATTTATCTGAATAAGGCTGCTATATGAATCTGCTCCATCATTTCCTGTAAAACTATGTATCATAGTAAGGTTGCCAAGTGTGTCGGATTTAAATATGGTACCATTATTTGATACTCCGCCAGTATTGGTCATACCATACAGCATTCTGTCAGCAGCCTGAATTAAGTTCCCTTCAGGGGCTGCACCATCATTACCACCTGTAAAACTGTATAATGCAGTAAAATTTCCGGTTGTATCGCATTTAAATATTGTACCGTTCCCGTATGTACCTCCACTGCTTGTCATTCCGTAAAGTGATCCATTAGCAATCTGTATCAAACTGCCATAAGGGCTTCCTCCATCAGCAGCTCCTTCAAAACTATATAATACTGTAAAAATTCCTGATGGTGTGCATTTGAAGATCGTGCCGCTATTTGCTGCGCCACCACCCTGATATGTCATTCCGTACAGTGTTCCATTGCCTGCCTGAATTAGGCTACCATAAGGGTTTGCGCCATCAGTAGCACTAGTAAAACTATACAATACAGTAATTATTCCTGTTGTAGTGCATTTAAATATTGTTCCTGAATTTCCTGTCCCTCCAAGGTAGGTCATACCATAAAGGTTTCCATCTTTCCCTAATAATA
>Ga0206806_1104_pt1 | contig 18021 bp, 6 predicted proteins | sample Alteio_BWOrgCont_60_FD_152911 | JGI IMG/M metagenome (GOLD analysis project Ga0206806, IMG submission 152911) | Enriched cells from forest soil in Barre Woods Harvard Forest LTER site, Petersham, Massachusetts, United States -... | ecosystem: Environmental > Terrestrial > Soil > Temperate forest > O... | reverse complement strand
TATCTACGTACAGCATGGCGCAATTTGCAGCGCAACAAGCTTTATTCGGGTATCAATATAGCAGGGCTAACAATAGGCCTTACAGCTTGCCTGTTGGTAGCTACGGTTGTTATAAATGATCTCTCGTACGACAGGCATTGGAAAAATGCGAAAGATATTTATCGCTTAATAAGCATTAACAACCAGCATAAAGATGGTGTGGAGCGTATGCCTATGTCGTTCACCGGGCTTGGGCCGGCGCTTAAGGCAAATTTTCCAGAGGTAAAAGAGTATTGCCGCATGGATTTACGAAACGACTGCCTGCAGCTTGGCGACGGCACTGATGGCATAAAGGTTAACATGCTCACAGCCGAGCCCTCTGTATGGAATGTGCTTGACTTTACAGTTAAAGAAGGCAAACCTGGAACATATATAAAAGATTATCCAAACCTTGTAATAACTGAAAAATTCAGGCAGCAATATTTTCCCCGTACAAACCCTGTTGGGCAAATGGTGAAGAACATGCCATCGTTTGGCAAAGCACAGCAATACATTATTACAGGCATTATAAAAGACATACCGGCAAACTCGCACCTGTACGCTGAAGCATTGCTGATACATGAACTTAGGCCAGACGATAATGAATTGTACAAGCAAGAGTACGGTACTTTTTCCGGCCAATATATCTTACTTCGGCCGGGGGTTAATGCAAACAACTTAGTAACAAAAATTAATAGCTGGTATACAAAATACCTTGAAGGCAAAACGCCTAATTACTCATACACTTTTCAACCAATAGTTGATGTATATCTAAAGTCTGATGGCTTTGATGAATCAAGTGCTGGCAGGGGCAGTATGCAGAATGTGTATATATTTTCAGGGGTTGCCATATTGCTGTTAGGTATTGCCTGTATAAATTTTATAAACCTTACTACAGCACGGGCATTAAAACGCATACGCGAAACAGGAATACGCAAAGTGCTTGGCGCAGACAAAAAACAGCTTATTGCCCAGTTTTTGTTTGAATCGCTGATGTTCTTCTGTATCGCCTTTGTACTGTCGCTGGTGCTGTATAATTTGTTTGTGCCATCCGTTGAAACGTTTTTGCAGCATAAGCTTGCCCTTAGCCTTACAAGTAACCTCGCGCTGTTTTTTTCGGCAAGCGGCATAATGCTGTTGGTTAGCCTGTTTACGGGGCTGTACCCTGCATTTATATTATCCCGGCCGAAACCTGCTATAGTGCTGAAAAACAAATTATCCAATAGCGCAGGCATCAGATTTTTACGTAAAGGGCTTGTTACCGTGCAGTTTGTTATTTCTATAATTATACTAATAGCCGCGGTAGTTGTACATAAGCAACTGCATTTTTTAGATAATAAGGATTTAGGCTACGATAAAAATAATTTATTTAAAACTGACTTTGCTTCGTGGGAAACAAAGGGCACTGCATTTAAACAGGCTGTGCTGCAACTGCCGCAGGTTGAAAGCGCCTCTATTACTGGCTGGGCGCCTTCGCAGGGTGGCGGTGTAATGTCGATGGAAATGGACGATCCTGCAGATAAAAAAAACAAGGTAAAGGCATGGTTTATTGACGGAGATATTGACCTGGTGCGCACGCTTAAGCTGCAACTGCAATCTGGCCGCTACCTTAACCCGGCTTTTGCGACCGACGCGCCTAATACCGACAGCTTGATGGAGAAGGATTTTATGAAACTGCGTGACGTTGCAGTTGTACAACCTATATTAATAACCGCTTACACCGCAAAACTGTTTAATATAAAGCAGCTAAATAAGCCTGTTATGGGCTTCCAGGGAATACCGGTAGGCATACTGAAAGATTTTAATAATGAGTCGTTGAAAGAAAAATTAAAACCATGTATGCTTCGCGCCAACAGCAACCCTGCGTACGGTTATATGCTGGTGCGTATAAAGCCCGGTGCTGAGAAAAACTTTGTTGCACAGTACCATGAGGTTTGGGAAAAATTCTTTCCGGGCAAAACGTTTGAGTTTGGTTGGATAAACGAATTGCTTGACGCACAATATAAAAGTGAGCAAAAACTACAGCAGTTGTTTACATTTTTTAGCTACCTGGCTGTGCTGCTTGCCTGCCTCGGGCTGTTTGGATTGACAACATTTACAGCAGGGCAAAGAGTAAAAGAAATTGGTATACGCAAAGTATTGGGTGCTTCTGTAGCAAATATTACTGCGCTGCTGTCAGGAGGCTTTTTAAAACTTGTGCTGCTGGCTATTGTAATTGCTTCGCCGATAGCCGCCTGGCTTATGGGCAACTGGCTGCAGAGTTTTGCTTACCGTATAAATATTGGTTGGCCTGTGTATGCGCTTGTAGGGATATTGGCGCTTGTTATTGCTTTTGCAACGGTAAGCTTTCAATCAATAAAAGCAGGGTTGGCAAACCCGGTAAAGAGTTTGAGGACGGAATGATAAACGTGAGACGCGAAACGTAAGACGGATGCAGATAAATGTGTTGGAGGTAGGTACAAAGATTTATTTGAATATAAAAAGAGCAATAGGGTAGCAAATGCGGATGAGCCCAGTAGGGGCGATACGTTAGTAGCAACGAATGTAAGAAAAAACTGGGGTAAGCCCTGTAGGGGAGGCATGTTTACAACAAACATTGATGAACAACTGGCACAAAGTTGAAGTGCGCGACGCAACGATGATGAATTAAGAGACAAAGCCTGGCTAAAAAGAAGAGATTCAAAATCAGAAACAGGTATTAGTTGAAAAATGGCTGAATGAATATTGAATCAAATTATAAATTATTAACGTGTTTAAAAATCCCCCTTTAGGGGATAGGGGCAGGAGATTTATTATATGCTTAAAAATTATTTTACAATTGCATGGAGGAATATACTGCGTAACAAAGTTAACAGCGGTATAAATATTACAGGGCTTGCTATTGGTATTGCCTGTGTTATACTTATTGTATTGTACATAACAGATGAGTTAGGTTTTGATAGATCTTTCAGTAAGGTTAACCGTATTTACCAGGTAAACCTTGATGCCAATTTTGGCGGCCAGCAATTTTATACTTCCGGCACACCGCCGCCCGTTGGCGTGGCTATGCAAAAGGAATACCCTGAAATAAAAGCATACACACGTATGTATGCGCTGGGTACCCAGGTTGTTAGCAGCGACGTGAATAATACCAAGCAAAATAATTTTACTGAAAGAAGAATATTTGGTGTTGATTCAAATTATCTGCAAATATTTGATTACGCTGTAAAGCAAGGTAACGCTAATGCCTGCCTGCAAAAAGGCCATTCCATTGTAATAACCGCCGAGATGGCAAAAAGGTATTTTGGCAACGATGATGCTATTGGCAAAACATTATTGTTAGACCAATATAAAGAGCCGTTTACGGTTACTGCAGTTTTACAAACGCCGCCTGAACAATCAACGTTCAGGTTTGATATGCTAATACCTATGGTTGACTGCCGTATGGTAAAACAATTTACATGGAGCTGGGTATGGGGGCAGGTTAATACCTATGTGTTGCTGAATGATAATATTAAAGATATACCGGCTACTGTTGCAGCGCTTGATAAAAAATTTCCGGCTATGGTTAAGGTGCAGGCTGCGGCTGCTTTTAAACGTATTGGCCAGCCGCTTGATGAACTTATTAAAAAAGGTGGCAAATGGGATTTTCATTTGCAGCCGTTTACTGATGTGCACCTGCATTCGGCCAATATTGGTACGTCTTATATAACCCTTGGCGATATTAAGTATGTGTATATATTTGCTGCCATTGCCCTGTTTATAATAATACTCGCCTGCGTAAATTTTATGAACCTTTCAACGGCACAATCTGCAACAAGGGCAAAAGAGGTAGGCATACGCAAAGTACTTGGCTCAATAAGGGGGCAATTGATAAGGCAGTTTCTTACCGAAGCAATGTTGTACAGCATAATATCTGTTATAGTTGCACTGGCACTGGTCCTTCTTTTAATTCCTGCGTTCAACCAGCTTAGCGGTAAGCAAATTGCTTTTGGTAATATACTTCATAACGGCATTTGGTTGTTTATAATATTGCTTACAATTGTAACAGGATTGCTTGCGGGCAGTTACCCGGCATTTTATCTAACTTCTTTCAACCCCATATCGGTACTAAAAGGTGTAGGGCTTTTTAAAAAGGGCGCAAGCCAGCTTATGCGCAATGGGTTGGTGGTATTTCAGTTTGGTGTGTCAATAGCGCTTATCATCTGCACTATCGTAGTATTTCAACAGCTGCAATATGCGCAGAACAAAGACCTTGGTTTGAAGAAAGATAATGTCATCGTTATCCCCAACATGGAAAAAATGCAAAGCAACCGGGAAGAAACGTTCAGGCAGCAGTTAACAGGCATGCCTGGCGCTGTTAATGCAAGCATAAGCTCTGATGTTCCCGGTGTTGCATTTAACGGGTTTACTGATTTTTATATACCTGTTCCGTCAGATCCATCCGAACATCTTTCAAAAGATATCACACTAACATCAATGGTAACGGATGAATATCTTGTACCATCATTAAAAATGCAATTGCTAAAAGGCCGCAATTTCTCGAAGGATTATAACGATTCAACCTCGGTAATAGTAAACGAAACCACTGTAAAACAGGTTGGATGGAAAAACCCAATAGGCAAGTACCTGGTTTACCCGGGTGGCGATGGCCAAAAATTTAAGGTGATAGGTGTTGTGAAAGATTTTAACGTGCAATCGCTGCGTACAACGGTTACACCTTTTGCACTGTTTTATGTTTCATCAAAAACAAACCAGTTAAACACATCTTTTGTTATAATGAATGTTCATACTACTAACATGCCAGGTATGATGAAGGGCCTGGAGAGCAAATGGAAGAGTTTTTTGCCGGGCGTGCCTTTTGAATATTCTTTCCTTGATAAAGATTATGAAGCTTTGTACCGTGCTGACGAAAGAATGGGTTCGGTATTTGGCGTGTTTACTTTCTTCTCAATATTGGTAGCATGCCTTGGCCTGTTTGGCCTTAGCATATACACTGCTGAAAGGCGCACAAAAGAAATTGGCGTACGCAAGGTGCTTGGCGCAAGCGTGCAGGGTATCGTTTCGCTCTTATCAACGGAATTTATAAAACTTGTTTGTATTGCATCGCTGGTGGCATTTCCTGTGGCCTGGTGGGCAATGCATGCGTGGCTGCAGGATTTTGCCTACCGCATAAGCCTGCAGTTGTGGGTGTTTGTTACAGCGGGTCTGCTTGCTTTGTTAATAGCTTTATGTACTATAAGTTACCAGGCAATAAAAGCAGCTATGGCAAACCCGGTAAAGAGTTTGCGGACCGAGTGAGGAATGTGAAACGTTAATCGTGAAACGTGAAACGATTGCGGAGGCGAACAGCAATTGTTAAGAAGCCTCGTAGGGGCGATACGTTAGTGTAGAAGGATGCTAAACGAATAACACATTGAGCCGGTAGGGGTGATATGTAATAACACCTATGGGTGACGGGTAAGGAATAGAAAGATGAACAATGCGGCGCAACAAATGACGAATAAAAATACAAAAGCCGTGCACAAAATATTTATAACTGAAAAAACGAATTGCAATGTTTAATAACTATCTAACAACCGCATTCAGAAGCATCAGGCGCAACATTAGCTATACATTTTTAAATGTGTTTGGGCTTACATTAGGTGTAGCATCGTGCCTGGTTATTTTTTTAGTAGTAAGGAACGAGCTCGGCTTTGACAACTTTAACAGCAAGGCTGACAGGACGTACCGGGTAACATTAAATGCCATTGATTTTAATGCGAATGTATCTGTCGGTCTTGCGCCGGCTTTTAAAAACGATTTTCCTGAACTGGAATATGTAACACAGGTATTTTACCTGAACAACATGCTTACCAAAGTGGGGGACAACCGCTACAACGAAAAAAGCATTGCGTTTGCGGACGAGAATTTTTTGAAGGTATTTGACTATGCCTGGTTGGAAGGTAACCGGAAAACAGCGCTAACACAGCCTTTTAGCATTGTGCTTACAGAGAGTGTTGCCAAAAAATATTTTGCTGATAAAGATGCGATAGGGCAAACTGTAATTTTGGGCAAGCAGGATGTATACAAAGTTACCGGCGTAATAAAGGACGTGCCGCCAAATACGCATTTACCGTTTAAATACCTGCTGTCGTACGAAACTGTGCGCAAAGATTTTTTAAAAAACATGTCATTCTTTTATGCAATACCCGGTGGCAGTTATTTATATATTGTACTTCCTAAAAATTACCCTGTTGCGCGTTTACAAGCAAAAATGCACGCTTTTATCGCTAAGAATTGGGGGGCGGACATTGCAAAAGATGCGCGCTTACCACTACAGCCACTGCTTGACATACATTTTGACCAACGCTATATAAACAACATAATTACCCCAACATCGCGCGATACATACTGGGCGCTTGCAGGCGTTGCGCTGCTTATTATTATTACTGCCTGTATAAATTTTATAAACCTTGCTACAACGCAGGCTATACGCCGCGGTAAAGAGGTGGGAGTGCGCAAAGTGCTTGGCGCAAACCGCAGGCAGCTTATACAGCAATTTTTGGGCGAAACTGCATTGCTGGTTGTTATATCAGTAGTGCTGGCGTTTGTTTGTGCATACTTGTTTTTACCTGTGATAACAAAATGGGTTGATATAAATATAAGCAACAGCCAATTGTACCAGTCATCTGTGCTTTTGCTGTTGGGCGGCCTTACTGTTGTATTAATACTTCTGGCAGGGCTTTACCCCGCGTTCGTACAATCTGCCTTTAAACCGGTTGATACACTAAAGAGTAAATCAGGCATATCGCTTAAAGGGTTGCTGTTGCGCAAAGGGCTTGTGCTGGCGCAGTTTAGCATATCGCAGATACTTATTGTAGGCACACTTGTAGTGGCTGCGCAAATGGATTTTTTCCAAAACCGTGATTTGGTCTTTAATAAAGACGCAGTGATTGATTTTTTTATACCCAACACCGCCAAAAACGCTGTGCTTAAACAAACGCTGCTAAGCAACCCCGGTGTAAAAGCTGTAAGTTTTTCGTCTGCTTCGCCGGCATATACAACCAATATGACCGCCTTTACCAGCAAAGAGAATGGCTTAACAAAAGATGATGTTACCGAGATAAAAGATATTGATGAGCACTACATGGATATGTTTGATATGAAAATGACTGCCGGGCAAAAGGTGGGCATAGGGCCGTGCACGCGGAACGATACGGTGCGCAATGTAGTGGTGAATGAAACCATGATGCATAAGCTGGGCGTACAAAACCCGGAGAAGGCATTAGGCAAGCATATTGAATTTTGGGGGATTGAAGCAACCATTACAGGTGTGGTGCATGATTTCCAAAGCGAATCCAAACACAAAAAAATAAGGCCATGCATATTAATGTACGACACCACTAGCTTTTTTATGGCCAGCGTAAAGTTGCAGCCTGCCGGCATACACGAAACACTAAAACGCATTGATAAAGAGTGCAGCGCGCTATACCCCCAAAACTTGTTTGAATACCAGTTTTTAGACGATCATATAGCCCAAATGTATAAGCAGGAACAAAAAGTGTACACGGCTTTTAAACTATTTTCAGGCATTGCTATATTGATAGGCTGTTTAGGCTTATATGGGCTGGTGGCATTTGCGGCAGTGCAGCGCACAAAAGAGGTTGGTATACGCAAAGTGCTTGGTGCATCGCTGGGAAGTATTGTTTATTTGTTTGCAAGGGAGTTTACTATACTTATTGCTATAGCCTTTTTAATTGCAGGGCCAGCTGCTTATTTTATGATGCATAGCTGGCTGCAGAACTTTGCGTACCAGGTAAGCATTGGTATGGGAATATTTTTTATTTCAATAGCTGTATCGCTTGTTATTGCAGGTATTACTATTGGGCACCAGGCCATAAAGGCGGCGCTGGCCAACCCGGTGAAGAGCTTAAGGATGGAATAGTGTGTTTAATGAGATTTTGATAGGCTGGAAGAGATATATAAGAGCAAAGAATTTGTTGAAAAGGCCAAGGCATTTTTGCATACTTTGTTAATATTAACTGGGCAATAGAATAACGGGGAAGAAATAAATTTTTTAGAATATATACGACGACTTACGTAGATTTGATATTGTTTAAAACCTGGTGCACTTGTATCATAAAAATTTGGATATATGCCTGTAAAATGCCGGCCAGACATTGACTGAATACAGGCACTTAGGCCGGGTTGCAGAGATGCAACCGGCGTATGCAGATTAGCTCACGGGTACAAGGGTAATTGGGATATATTAGAGAATAAGCAATAAACTAAAACCTATGTTCAAAAATTATTTAATTGTTTCTGTAAGAAATTTTTGGCGCAACAAAACTTTTTCGGCTATTAATATACTCGGCCTTTCCATAGGCATTAGTGCAGCGCTCGTTATTTTTTTAATTGTTTACTATGAGGTGAGTTATGATAAAGGAGTGCTTGACGGCGACAGGGTTTACCGCGTGGTTATGGACATGAAATTTAACGGTAACGATGGCCATAGCGCGGCTTTGCCTGCACCGTTGGGGCCTGCAATACAAAGAGAAGTTACAGGTATTGAAAAGGTGATGCCGATGTTCACCTTCCAGGGCGAGGGTGATGCAAAGGTGAGCATTATCAATAGCAACCCATTAAAACCGGTTATTTACAAAAAGCAACCAAACATTGTTTTTACAAATGCACAATACCTGCAAATGAGGGGTTATGTATGGCTGGCGGGATCGCAGCAAAATGCCCTGCAAAAGCCTTTCAGCACGGTGTTGAGCGGGAGTAAGGCAAAACAGTATTTTCCAGGCGTTGCATTTACTAATGTAGTTGGTAAACAAATTACTTACAATGATGAGTTAACAACAACCGTAACAGGCGTGGTACAGGATAAAACTGAAAACTCATCAGTTACCGCTGATGAATTTATATCATTGCCTACCATTGCCAAAACACAACTGCAGAATAGCTTTATGATGAATGTTTGGGATGACTGGATGGCGTACTCAACTTTATGGATACAGTTATCAAAGGGTACCAGCGTTGCGGCAACTGAACTTCAGTTAAAAGGGCTTTTAAACAAATACAACAAAAACGCGAATAAAGATGCAGCCAACAGTATGGCGTTTAAGTTGCAGCCTTTAAGCGACGTGCATTTTAATGGCCTTTACCAGGGCTTTCAGCAAAGGGTGGCGCACCGGTCAACCATGTATGGGCTGCTTGCTATTGCTGGCTTCTTATTGCTGCTCGGCTGCATAAACTTTATAAACCTTACTACCGCGCAGGCAAGCCGCAGGGCGAAAGAAATTGGTATACGCAAAACTATGGGCAGCAGCAAAAATCAATTAGTGTTACAATTTTTAAGTGAAACATTGCTGGTAACAATAATGGCTACTATTTTATCAATAGTATTAACGCCCCTGTTGCTGCAGTTGTTTAAAGATTTTACACCGCCCGGTTTAAGGGTAAGTATGTTGTACACGATGGGTGTGGGCGTGTTTTTAGTATCGCTTGTTATGCTGGTAAGTTTTCTGTCAGGCCTATATCCCGCACTTGTATTGTCAGGTTACAAACCGGTACTGGCATTGAAAAACCAGGCGTATACAAATACAGGACAAACACGCAGTGCATGGGTGCGTAAAACGCTTACTGTATCGCAATTTATAATTGCGCAATTTTTTGTAATTGCCACGGTCATCGTAAGTAAACAAATAAATTATTCTCTTACTGCTGATATGGGTTTTAGAAAAGATGCTGTACTTAATTTTAATACTCCGTGGAATCCACGCGATACGCTGTCAAAAGTTAAGGTTGCAGCTTTGCTCAATAAACTAAAGGCTATGCCTGGCGTACAGTTAGCAAGCCAGGGGTTTTTGGCGCCGGCTACCGAGGGTGCCGCATTTGGCAGTATAAAGTATTTTGACGGGCAAAAAGATATAAAAGTTGATGTGCAGGTTAGATGGGGAGATGAAAACTATTTAAAGCTGTATGCTGTTAAACTTCTCGCAGGGCGTACCATAATCCCCAGTGATAGTATAAAGGAGTGCCTTATAAATGAAGAATACGCGCGGGAGATGGGTTTTGTAAAACCCCTTGATGCACTAAACAGGCAGATTGAATGGGGAAAAGATAAATATACCATAACCGGAATTATGCGTGATTTTCATGAACATTCTACACATGGTCTTATTGATCCTATTGTGTTTAAATATGGCACTGGGAATATGATTCACATTGCATTGCAACCCCAGGCTGGGGAATGGAAAAATACCATCAGCAGTATTGAAAAAGCATATACTTCAATTTACCCCGGCGAAGATTTTTCCTATGCTTTTTATGATGATACAATTGCCAAATTTTATAGCGAGGAGCAAAATACTGCAAAGTTGCTGAGTTGGTCAACCGGGCTTACAATTTTGATAAGCTGTCTTGGGTTGCTCGGGCTGGTAATATACACAACCGAAACACGGGTTAAAGAAATAGGGATAAGAAAAATATTAGGTGCATCTGTAACGCATATTGTATCAATACTGTCAAGGGATTTTGTTGTACTGGTAATATTGGCTTTTGCTATAGCGGCGCCTGTTGCCTGGTGGGCTGCGCATAAGTGGCTTGAAGGTTTTGCTTATAAAACAAGTGTTAGCTGGTGGGTATTTGCGGTTAGTGGTTTTGGAATGGTTGCCGTGGCTATAATTACTTTAAGCATACAAACAATTAAAGCTGCTGTAGCAAACCCTGTAAAGGCAATAAAGGCTGAATAAAATGTTGTTGAATAACGGCCAGGAGCTGAAGTGAGCGACGCAACAACTGATGCTATATAAATAAAGGCACGGAACATAAAATATAAAACACGAAACAGAGAACAAAAAACCACCATAAATATGATAAAGAACTATTTAAAAGTAGCCCTGCGCAGCCTGCAAAGGCAAAAGGGGTTAACGTTTATTAACGTATTTGGTTTATCAACAGGCCTGGCCTGCTTTGTATTATTTATGCTGTATGCGGTTAATGAATTTAGTTTTGACCGGTTTAATAAAAATGCTGCAAATATTTACCGCACCTATTTGCAGCGCGAAGCAACGGCAAACAATGCGGCAAGTGCTTCAGCCTACATGCCTATGCCTTTAGCTGCAGCCATGCAGCGGGACTTACCGGGCGTAGAAAGCACCGTGCGTTTTAAGCAAAGTTTTGATGAGAGTTTTATAAAGTTTGGTAACCAGGTAATACGCGAGCATATAAGTTTTGCCGGGCCAAAATTTTTTTCAATGTTTTCTTTCCCGCTTATTAATGGTAATCCGGCATCGGCATTAAGTGACATACATAATGTTGTTTTAGGTGAGAATACAGCCAGGAAATTGTTTGGAAATACTGATGTTGTTGGCAAGACGCTGCAGATTAAAATAAATGATGACTTTGAGGCATTTACAATCAGCGGTGTTGCTAAGGAAGTGCCATCCAATTCAACCATAACATTTAATGTGCTGGCAGACTTTGACTATGTGGAAGCTTCTGACAAAAGATCAGCAAATAACTGGAACCGCAGCGGTTATCAAACTTTCGTTCAGTTAAAGCCCGGCAGTTCATTACCTGGCGATAAAGAAACGATGATAGCCTTTAGAAAAAAATATTACCCCGAAGAAGATAAGCAGGACAGGGCAAACGGGTGGACTGCTAAGGGGCCGGCACGCCACTTTGCTTTTCAACCGTTGTTAACTATGCACACCAATACAAAAATATCAGGAGCTGGTGTAACCCCTGTAGACCCTAAATCAATTTGGATGGTACTGGCCATAGCAGGAGGTATATTACTTATTGCCTGCATTAATTTTACTACCCTGGCAATTGGCCGCTCGGCGGGGCGTGCAAAAGAAGTTGGCGTGCGCAAAGTTATTGGTGGTAGTAAAAAAACAATTATGCACCAGTTTCTTACTGAGGCATTTTTATTAACTATTATTTCCGCTACACTTGCTTTTGTGCTGGTTGAGTTATTGCTGCCATATTTTAACCAATTATCAGGCAGGCAACTTACATTTTCATTTGTGCAGTTTCCCCAGATGATATGGTTATTATTTGGGCTGTTATTGTTGGTAGGATTTTTGTCTGGCAGCTATCCTGCCCTTGTTTTAGCATCGTTCAGGCCTGTTGAAGTATTAAAAACAAAAGTTAAGCTTGGCGGTGCTAACCTGTTTACAAAAGCATTGGTAACGGTGCAATTTGTGCTTTCCGCAGGGCTTATTATTTGCACCTGCATAGTGTTGCAGCAACTGCATTATATGCAATCAAAAAACCCGGGTTATAATAAAGAGAATGTAGTTGTGGTAGATGTTAACGGCATAAGCAACACGAAACAATTGTATGGATTATTTAAACAAAAATTATCCGCTTACCCTGAAATAAAAGGGGTGGCCAGTGCCGAGCTTAGCCTTGGAGAGGGAGAGGGATGGAGCCAGACCTCTTATAAATATAATAACAAGGCGGATAAAGAAATGTATGAATATGTTGTAGATAATAACTATTTGCAGGTAATGGGAATGCAGTTGTTGGCCGGCAGAAATTTTAACCCTCTTATTTCATCTGATACGCTTACCTCTGTGATAATAAACGAGGCGATGATGAAAGATTATGGGTGGACACTTAAAACAGCCGTGGGTCAGCAACTGAAAGGCTATACTGATGATGTTAAACAAACACCTGTAGTTATTGGTGTGGCAAAGGATTTTAACTTCCTGTCGTTTAACAGCACCATTGAGCCGCAAATGTTTGATCAATTTTTCTACATGCCCTTTAAGGTACTGGTACGTATTGCACCTGGTGATCCTGCTAACGCACTTTCCAAAATACAGGTGGCATGGAAAAGTGTGGCAGGCGATTATCCTCTGAAATATAGCTTTCTTGACGATAATCTTAGCCGGTTTTACAAAAGCGAACAGCGCTGGGGCAGTATTATTGGCTGGGCAGGTGGCATATCAATTTTTCTTGCCTGTCTTGGTTTACTTGGCCTTGCGGCGCTGGCCAGCATAAACCGTAAAAAAGAAATGGGGATACGTAAAGTGCTTGGGGCGTCAATAACAGGAATTGTTGGTTTGCTGTCAAAAGATTTTTTGAAACTTGTTACAGTTGCGTTTGCCATAGCAACGCCTGTAGCATGGTATTTTATGCACCAGTGGCTGCAGGCGTATCCGTACCGTATAAGCATTGAGTGGTGGGTGTTTGCTGCTACAGCACTTGCAACATTATTAATAGCACTTTTAACTATAAGTGTGCAGGCTGTTAAAGCTGCGACAGCAAACCCAACGGAGAGCTTAAGAGCGGAGTAAGGTACTTGAGACGTGATGGGTGAAGCGTGAGAGGAAACAGTATATTAACCAGGCAACCAGCGACGTTAAATAAAGCGGGTATAGAAAACCCAAAACAACAAACATAAAACAGTTATTATGTTTAAAAACTATTTTAAAACTGCAATAAGAAATTTTGGAAGAAACAAAGTATTTTCTTTTATAAACGTTTCGGGGCTGGCGATAGGTATAAGCGCATGCCTGGTAATTTACATGATAGTTAGTTATGAATTTAGTTATGATAAATATGAAAAAGACGGCACCCGTATTTATCGGGTAGTAACGGCAATGATGTTTCCAGGCAGTGCTTTTAAAATGTCCGGTGTGCCAGGCCCTTTACCCGGCGCAGTAAAAAAAGATATAAGTGGTGTTGAAACCGCCGCGCCATTCCATTTATACGACGCAGATATAACCATGCCGGGCAAAACAAAGCCTGTAAAATATAAAGGGCAGGATAAAATAATATTTGCTGATGATAATTATTTTAAACTATTTGGGTACAGTTGGCTGAGCGGCAACCCTGCAGTACTTAATGAGCCTTTTAAGGTTGTGCTGACAAAAAGCCGTGCTGAAAAATACTTTGGCACCACCGACATAAATAAAATTATCGGGCAAACAGTAACGTATAACGATTCAATAAAACCAGTTGTAGCCGGTATTGTAAAAGATAACGACGAAGTGTCTGATGTTACCTTTAAAGAATTTATATCGTTCAGCACCATTTCAAACACCGGGTTGAAAGAAAATTTTAATTCAGACTCGTGGGGTAACATAAGCAGCGCATCCCAATTTTTTATCAAGTTAAGCAGGGGTGCGAATGCAGCACAGGTGGAAAAACAGGTGCAGGTTTTACAAAACAAAAATTCAACTGCATCTAAATTAAAAATAATACATGCATTACAGCCTTTATCAGCGATACATTTTGATGTGGAGTATGATAATTTTAGTGAACGCCAAAGCCAGGAAAATGTAATGTATGGCCTGTTGTTTGTCGCTGCTTTTTTATTGCTGCTGGGCTGCATAAACTTTATTAACCTCACAACATCACAGGCTACACAAAGGGCCAAAGAAATTGGCATACGTAAAACTATGGGCAGCACCAAAAGGCAGCTGATTTTTCAATTTCTTACTGAAACATTTGCGCTTACGCTGATTGCGACTATTATATCTGTAGCTGTAACACCACTGCTGCTGAAGGCCTTTGCAGTTTATATACCTGGTGGCGTGGGCTTTAAAATGATAATGCAGCCTAATGTTATAATTTTTCTCAGCATTTTGGTAATTGCGGTAAGCGTTCTGTCGGGTTTTTATCCCGCACTTGTATTGTCTGGCTTTAAACCCGTTGCTGTTTTAAAAAACCAGGTAATAAGTGCCGGTGGCGCAACCAACCGCAGCGCGTTATTAAGAAAAAGCCTTACTGTTGCGCAATTTATTATAGCGCAGTTTTTTATTATCGGCACTATCGTAGTAAGTAAACAGATACATTATGCCCTGAACGCTGACCTTGGATATAAAAAAGATGCCATTATAAATATTCAAACACCCTATAATGCAGCGGACAGTAAACGTTTGGTACTGCTTGATAAGCTAAAAGCCATCCCCGAACTTGAAACAGTTGTTTTTGCAGGGGCGCCGCCCGCGGTACAAGGGCTCTCCGCCACGCTTATGCATTACAAAGGTCACGGAAAGGATATTGAAATAACCGCTGAAATGAAGGCCGGGGATTCAGCTTACTTTAAATTGTATAGTATGAAATTGCTGGCCGGTAAATATTTGCAGTCGGCTGACAGTACTACTGCCTACTTAATTAACAACACTTATGCGCAAGCGATAGGGTTTAATAACCCTGCTGACGCTGTGGGGCAATTTATAAGCCACGGCGATAAACAATTGCCTATTGCAGGTGTTTTGGCTGATGTACATACCAAATCTTTTCACAGCGATATTAAGCCGCTTTTGTACGTGGCTGAAAAAGACCTTTACTACATGCTGCATGTTGCTTTAAAACAGCGTAATGCAGATGGCAGTAACTGGAAAACAGCGATCGCTAAAATGGAAGCGGCCTGGAAACAAGTATACCCTGACGATAATTTTACCTTCCAGTTTTTTGATGAAAGTATAGCCAAATTTTACGCAGCAGAGCAAAGTACATCCACATTATTAACGTGGGCAACAGGGTTGGCTATTTTTATAAGCTGTCTTGGTTTATTGGGCCTGGCTATTTACACAACCAACCAGCGCACCAAGGAAATTGGTGTACGTAAGGTATTGGGCGCTTCGGTACAGCAAATAGTAATGTTGCTGAGTAAAGATTTTGTGCGGCTGATAATACTTGCTTTTATTGTTGCTGTGCCACTGGCATGGTGGGCTACCAATAAATGGCTGCAGGGCTATTCATATCATACGGCGCTTAGCTGGTGGATATTTGCGGTAAGCGGCGTGCTGCTGGTTGCTATTGCTTTAATTGTTTTAAGTGCAAGAACAATACGCGCAGCAACAGCTAACCCGGTTAAGAGTTTGAGAAGCGAGTAGGGCCCCACCCTAAATCCCTCCCCCATAGGGAGGGACTTTGCGAATATGGGAGCGGATGGTGCAGGATGGGGTGATAAAAAAAATATTATATAAGGTCTTATCACATGAGTTAAATGGGAAGTATAAAAACTAAAAATTAAAACTATGTGGAAGAATTTTATGCTGGGTGCCTGGCGCACCATACGAAACAATAAGGCCCACTCATGGATAAGTATTTCGGGCCTTGGTATTGCAATTGCCGTTTGTGCGCTGATAACGATGTTTGTTGGCGATGAATGGAAATATGATAAATTTAATACGAACGGCAGCCATATATACAGGGCGGTGATGAACCTTGGGGAAGAATTTACAAACCCCGTAACTCCAATGCCTTTTGCGCAATCGGCGTTTGCGGAAGTACCGGGATTAGAACAAACAGTACGGCTATTTAAGAACAGGAATGCAAATGCCTTGTTTGAAAACGGCGACAAAAAATTTTACGAGTCCCGTTTTTTGTATGCTGATTCAAATGTATTCAGTGTATTTACTTTTCAGTTTATCAGTGGTGACCCAGTTACGGCGTTGCAACAACCGCATACTGTTGTTTTGAACGAATCTACAGCGCTTAAATACTTTGGCAACACTAATGTGGTGGGCAAAGCCATTTATATGCACGGCGAAAATGACGGCTATAAAGTAACCGGCGTAGTAAAAGATTTTCCTGAACAGTCTCACTTCCATTTTAATTTTCTTTTGTCATTTAACTCGTTAAGCCAGGAACATAAAAACAACTGGCTGATACCTTATATTTTCACATACTTTGTTATTAAAGATGCAGGAGCAGTGCCAGCAATGTAAAGATGTTTGTTACAGAAGCCCCGAGCACCTTTCTTATCCCAATTTCTTTCACCCGCCTGTTAACCGTGAATATAAACAGGCCAAATAAACCAATACATGCAATGGTGATGGCTATAATTGTAAATGCCAGTAAAATATTATTAAGTTTTTCTTCCGAAGCCCATAATTGCGCAAAGCTTTCATCAAGAAATGAGTACGTGAAAGGATATTTCGGTTGAAATTTGTTCCACTCAGTATTTAATAAATTGATTGTTGATTGCACATTGTTTGGAGCGATGCGAATGATATAGTTAGACCAATAATCTTTATTTATCGCCAGCAGCATAGGCTTTATTGATTGTGAAAAATTTTCAAAATGAAAGTCTTTCACAATGCCCGCTACGCGTCCTGTTATAAGGTCATCGGGGCCATTACCGAATGTTGTAAGTGTTTTTCCAACAGCATTTTCATTTGTCCATCCAAATTTTTTAACCGCTTCTTCGTTAAGTATATATGCTTGTGAATCTGTGCTGAATTTCAGGTTAAAATCGCGGCCCTTAATAATATTAAAGCCCATTGTTTTAACCATGTCAAAATCACCTTTAATATACCATACAGGTACAAATTCATTTTTCGGCTTTCCTTCCGGTATAAACACATCCTGGTTCTCGTAAGCCTCTTTACCGGGTACGTAATTGGCCATGGTTACGCTTAATACATTTTTATTTTGCAACAGGCTGTTTTTAACCGCCATTTTTTGTTCGGGCGACATATCCTCCCTTATAGGCAATACCACCAGTTGCTCTTTTTGAAACCCAAGATTAGCGTCGGACATATAACGCACTTGCCTGTTAATAACAATAACGCCTATTATCATACCAATTGAAATAACAAACTGTGTTACCAATAAAGCCCTGCGCAATAAAAGACGGCCGGATTTAACGCCACCAGTATTTTTAAATACCCCTGATGGATTTAGAGATGACAGGTACAAAGCGGGATAAGCGCCTGCCATTACAGCGAGAATAAGTGGCATAAAAACAAATGCAGCAACTCCCGGCATTGTAACCTGCGCCGCAAGTTGAATATTTTTACCTGAAAGCTGGTTAAATAAAGGCATTGTGGCAACTAACAATATTACAGCGAGGCCCACGGAAAGTGCACATGCAAACAATGCTTCTGTAAGAAACTGGGCAAGCAGGTGCATTTTGTCTGCGCCAGACATTTTTCTAACGCCTATTTCCTTAGCCCTTACCGAAGCTGTTGCAACGGCAATATTTATAAAGTTTACAAATGAAAGAAAAAGTATAAGTATTGCTACAATAATAAAAATGTTTACATACAGGTAATTACCATTCGGCTC